>HBJMC02800__coassemble_184_pt1 | contig 32261 bp, 24 predicted proteins | sample HBJMC02800__metabat2_low_PE_013 | metagenome-assembled genome bin HBJMC02800 | reverse complement strand
ATCTTCTGGATGGCGGCCACGTGGTAGTCGTCGGTGGTGCGGATGAACCGGTCGTAGCTGATCTCCATCAGCTTCCACAGGTCCTTGACGCCGCGGGGGCCTTCGACGATATTGTCCACAAACTGCTGGGGGGTGACGCCGGCTTCCCTCGCTTTCAGCTCGATCTTCTGGCCGTGCTCGTCGGTGCCGGTCAGGAACATGACCTTGCAGCCCTGCAGCCGCTTGTAGCGGGCCATGGCGTCGGTGGCGACGGTGCAGTAGGTGTGGCCGATGTGCAGCTTGTCGCTGGGGTAATAGATCGGCGTGGTGATGTAGAATTTCTTCTGGTTCTCCATGGGCACATCTCTCCTTCTCGCAGTGGGGACAAAACAAAACGGCAGCGGCGCGTTCGGCGCCCTGCCGTCGTTGCTTTCAATTTCACCCTGTTACAGGCAGGGGAAAGCAGGCGCAGGCTGCCGAAGCGAACTGCACATGCGCACCATTCCATCACGGCGTTCAAAATCCATGACAGCACGCTCCTTTCCCCATTGATAATATCTTCAGTATACCGGCGCAGGCCCGGCATGTCAAGCAAAATCGTCAAAGCCCACCGGCTCCTACAAATCGTCAAAGCCCACCGGCTCCACGCCGCAGGCCCGCAGCGCCGCCCGGCACAGGACCTCGGTGCTGTCGATGAAAAACGGGCCCAGGTGCTCGTCCCGCTTGATCAGGCTCAGCTCGGTGCAGCCCAGGACCGCCATGTCGCAGCCCTGCTGTTCCAGGTCGGCCACCACGGCGCCGAACTGCGCCATGTCCGCCCGGCGGCCCTGCTTGATCTGGCCGTAGATCAGGCTGGTCACGTCCTGCTGGCGGGCAGGGCAGGGGGCGGCCCAGTCCAGGCCGGCCTCGCCGCACATCAGCTGGTAGGTGCCGGCCAGCAGGGTGCCCTCGGTGGCCAGGATGCCCAGCTTTTTGCAGCCGCGGGCTTTGGCCTCGGCCACGGTCAGCCGGGGCATGTTCAGCACCGGCACCGGCAGCGCGGCGGCCAGCCGGTCATAAAAATAGTGGGCGGTGTTGCAGGGGATGGCCAGCACGGTGGCGCCGTAGGCCACCAGGCTGCGGCCGTCCTGTTCCATCACCGCAAAGGGATCGTCGGTGCTTTCGCCCTTGATGTAGGCGGTGCGGTCCGGCGTGGATGCCCGCGAGGAGATCACCACGTCAATGTGGTCCTGGTCCCGGCTGGCCGGCGTGTGGTCAATGAGCATCTGGTACAGGTAGCAGCTTGCCGCCGGGCCCAGCCCGCCCAGCACGCCCAGCACCGGGCGCTTTTCTGTCTGTGCCATGCCGCACCTCCTCTGGCTTTCGCCCTGCAAGATAACCTTATTATAAGGCGGAGGGGAAAAATATGCAAGGCGGGCCCTGTTCCGGGGACTGTTTGCGGCGATGCGGCCGAAACAGGCCGACGGGCAGCAAAAAGGTGGGGCGCACATTTCTGTGCGCCCCACCGGTCTTACATCTTCGGAGTCATAGCCTCTTACCTGTGATTCACTGGTTTACGGATCGCTCATTTCTGAGTTTCAGATTCCGAATAGCTTGTGAGTCATTATCCGTTTTGGAAACCTGCTGAAATTTTGTTTGCTCCAGAGCTTTTGTTTGGAAGGTCCCGTGCTTTCGATTCAACTTGGCTGTCAACGATGCTTTTTGTGGAAGCTGTCTTTTCAAACCTGAGATCGGAAACTTGACTGAGATAATATGGCAGGTATGCCATTTGTTTCAGTGTATCGTGAACTTTCGCTGTGATCCGGAGTATTCAGCGTCCTCTTGCCGGTATGCTGCCGGGTTTTACGGCATATCGTTTGTATTTGACTGATATACCAAGGAACTCTGTACCCTGCGGTGTCTTTGAAACTATCTCGGATAACCTGGGAGTGGTTCCGGCCTGAGATCAGGAACCAGCCAACGACGGAAACCGTTTACCGGCCGTTCATACGGCGGGACTTTCCTTTGGTTGGGATAACGTACAAGGTTCGATGCCGAGGAAAGATTCCTCTTACTCTAGTACATTGGAGTAACTCCTTGTTCGGTTAGATGAACCCCTTTGAACATATCTCAAAGCTGAGAATTTTCTGTTTTATGGGGCGGCGGATACGATTTGGTTTTGCCTTTTTTGTCCGTCACCATCTAATCTATATCAAAGCTGTCTTTCTTTGACAGGCCCTGGGATTGCATTTTGATCGATTTTCTGAACCGATGCATCATTCTCGTTGCTTCTGTACAGGTTATGACCTGCGGCTCTTGATGTGGTCCAGTTCGTCTCAGCAAGCCCAGGCCTGCCGGTGATGAATGGGATCTTTAAAGTTTGCCATTGGCCTGAGCCTCCTTTCTTACGAATCCTGCCGGCACGCCTCTTTGTTACAACTTGTCAAAAACCCTCGGCGTTTTGTCTTTCTTTTCTGGATCTTTTAAGGTGTTTCGCTGTCGTCTCTTTCCGGTATATCCAATATTTCTTTTTTTGCCTTTTCTTTCTTTTCCGGTTTTTCTGCCGGCAGGGAACTCTTACTTTCGTATTCTTCAGATCCTCTTACCATTTGGGGTTCCATCTGCCTTATCCGGGAAAGATTTTCTTCGTTCCTTTTTGGGGAACAATGTCGATCTTTTTTCCGTTTTGGCTTTTGGTCTGCCTTTTTCAGAGGGGAAGAGATTTGATTTCGGAACTTTGCCTGCTGCTTGAAACTGGTTTTGAAAAGTAAGGTTTGGAAGAAAACGGGATATGCTTTTGTGGAAAGAAACCGTTGGTCAGGAAATTGACCTTAAGCCTTTAGAAAAGATGTTCAAAACTCTCTGCCGAACCTTTTGAGAAGTGGGCTCTTGGAGTTTCTGTACTCCTTGTCTCCGGCTGTTTTCTTTCTGTGACTATACTATACCACGGCCCAAAGGCAGTGTCTATTCGCAAACCCGACAAGGTTGGAGTGATTTATTTGTGCAAATCACGGGTTGAAAATCCATATTTGATTGTGCTATACTATATTTGTTGCGGTGTATCCGTTTCAACAGCAAGGCCCGCCAGTCAAAAAACTGGCGGGCCTTTGTCTGTGCCGGGAAAAGCGGCGTTACATGCTTTCGGGCACGTTGATCTTGAACATGGTCAGCGCGTTGCGGATGACGTCCCGCACGCCCAGGCACAGCGCGATGCGGGCCTGCTGGACGCTGTCCTCGGCGCCCAGGATGCGGCAGGTGCCGTAGAAGCGGTGGAAGGCGCCCGCCACGTCGATGACAAAGCGGGTGATGCGGGCGGGGTCGTACTTTTCGGCCGCGGCGGCGATCTCGGCGGGGAAGGCGGCCAGCAGCCGCAGCAGCGCCAGCTCGGACGGGTCGGTCAGCGCGGCGGCGTCGGCGGCGTCCAGGCCGCGGAAGGCCACGCCCTCGCTCTCCAGCTTTTTCAAAATGGAGCAGATGCGGGCGTGGGCGTACTGCACGTAGTAGACCGGGTTCTCGCTGTCGTTTTTGACGGCCAGGTCCAGGTCAAAGTCCAGCGTGGAGCTGGACTCCCGCTGGTTGAAGAAGAACCGGGCGGAATCGATGGGCACATCGTCCAAAAGGTCGGTCAGGGTGATGGCCTTGCCGGTGCGCTTGCTCATGCGGACGGGCTTGCCGTCGCGGATCAGGTTGACCATCTGCATCAGCACCACGTCCAGGCGGCTGCCGTCCAGGCCCACCGCGTCCATGGCGCCCTTCATGCGGGCCACGTGGCCGTGGTGGTCGGCGCCCCACACGTCGATGGCCTTGTCAAAGCCGCGCACCGCCAGCTTGTTGTAGTGGTAGGCGATGTCGGCGGCAAAGTAGGTGGGCACGCCGTTGGCGCGGACCAGCACCTCGTCCTTGGCCTCCTCCTCGCTGCCGTCGTCCGACTTCTTTTTGTTGGCGACGCCGTACTTGGAGCTGTACTGGGCACTTTTGTACATGATGGCGCCGTCCTCGGCCTTGTAGCAGGCGCCCTTGTCCAGCAGCAGCTGGATGATGTCATTCACCGCGCCGCTGTCGTGCAGGGTGCTTTCGGGGAACCAGACGTCGTATTCGATGCGGTACTTGCCCAGGTCGCGCTTGAGCCCGGCGATGTTTTTGGGCAGGGCGTCGGCGGTGATGGCGGATTTCAGCTCCTCAAAGTCGGCGTTCACGTAGCGGTCGCCGTGGACGTCGGCAAATTCTTTGGCGCGCTGGATGATGTCGGCGCCCTGGTAGCACTCCTCCGGCAGGGGGCAGGCCTCCTCGCCCTTATACAGCTGCAGGTAGCGGATGGCCAGGCTCTTGCCGAATTTCTGGATCTGGTTGCCCGCGTCGTTGATGTAGAACTCGCGGGTCACGTCGTAGCCGGCCCAGTCCAGGCAGGCGGCCAGGCAGTCGCCCAAAGCGCCGCCGCGGGCGTTGCCCATGTGCATGGGGCCGGTGGGGTTGGCCGAGACAAATTCCACGTTGTAGCGTTTTCCCTGGCCGGCGTTGGTGCGGCCGTAGTCCTGCCCGGCGCAGGCCGCCCGCAGCACCGAGGTGAACCACCCGCTGCCCAGATACAGGTTGATAAAGCCGGGGCCGGCGATCTCCACCCGGTCAAAGGGGCTGCCGGTCAGATCCAGCGCGCCGACGACCGCCTCGGCGATCTGGCGGGGCGCTTTGCGGAACACCCGCGCGCCGGCCATGGCCAGGTTGGCGGCCACGTCGCCGTTTTTGGGGTCGGCGGGGATCTCAACGATAAAGGCGGGCAGCTCGGTTTTGGGCAGCGCGCCGGCGTCCATCGCGGCGTTGGCGGCGGCGGTCAGCAGCGCGCGGGCCGCCTCCAGCGCCGACTGGCGGGGGTTGTAGTTGCGGTAATCGGTCATGGGGATACGCTCTCCTTTTTTATAGTCGGGAATTTTGGTGCGGCCTGCTCTCACTGCGCCGGTTCGGGCAGCGGCGTCACGGTGATGTCCACCAGGTTGCGGCTGATAAAATCCTCGCTGCCGGAGTCCAGCGTGTAGCTGAACTGCACCCGGCCGCCCTCGTCGGTCAGCTGGTGTTCGATCACGTCGGCGGCCACCCCCAGCGAGATGGCGCCGTAGCCGGTCTCGTAGTGGCACAGGTGGCGGGTGCCTTTTTCAATGATCAGCTGGCTGGCGGCCTTGCCGTAGCGCAGCATCGCCACCCGGCGGGCGTCCTCGGCGATCTTGACCGTGGTGGTGCTGCCCTCGTAGCCGGTGGCCTCGGTCTCGCGGTACACGATAAAGAAGCAGCCGTCCCGGTGGGTGAACCCGCCGTGGGTCATCAGCTCGACGGTCTCGCTGCGGCCGTCCTGCTCCATGGTGCCTTTGATGGTGATCAGATATTTTTCATCCATTTGCATTTCCCTGCCTGTTTTGGCCGGCCGGCGGCCAGCCGTACTGTTCAATGGCGATCTGCTCCACCGGGCCGCCGCCGTACCGGCCCAGGAACAGGGTCTCCAGCTCGGCAAAGCCCTCGGTGGAATCGCTGACGTAAAACTGCACGCTGCCGCCGCCGGTGCGGTCGTTTTTCAGCTCCAGTGCGTCCAGCGCGTCGTCCAGCGCGTTGGCGGTGGCCTTGCCGGGGTCGATCAGCGCCACCTCCGGGCCCATAAATTCGCCGATCAGCCGCTCCAGCAGCGGGTAGTGGGTGCAGCCCAAGATCAGCGTGTCGATGCCGGTGTCCCGCAGCTCGGTCAGATAATCGGCAATGACCAGTTTGGTCACCGGGTTGCCGTCGTTCACGTAGCCGTTTTCCACCAGCGGCACAAACAGCGGGCAGGCTTTGGCAAACAGCTGCGCATCCGGCACCAGCTGGCGCAGAAGCGCCTGGTAGCTTCCCGAACGGATGGTGGCCTGGGTGCCGATGATGCCGATGCGCCCGGTGCGGGTGGCAGCGGCGGCGCAGCGGGCGGCGGCCCCCACCACGCCGGTAAAGGGCACCGGCAGATGGGCGGCCTCGGCGGGCGGATAGGTGGAGCTGACGGTGCCGCAGGCCGCCACGATGAATTTGACGTTTTTGGACAGCAGGAACCCGATGTCCTGCCGGGCGTACTGGATGATGGTCTCCCGCCCGCGGGAACCGTAGGGCACCCGGCCGGTGTCGCCGAAATAGACGATGTCCTCGCCGGGCAGCACCCGGCGCAGCTGGCGCACGGCGGTCAGGCCGCCCAGGCCGCTGTCAAACACGCCGATGGGACGGGTATCCATATCAGTAACGACCCTTTCTCTTGCCCAGGGCAAGGCCGATCAGTTTGTCCGCCAGGGCGGAAAAGCTCAGCCCCCGGCAGGCTTCCATCAGCTTGGGATACATGCTGATGGCGGTAAAGCCCGGCATGGTGTTCAGCTCGTTGCACAGCACCCGGCCGGTGCCGCGCTCCACAAAAAAGTCGCAGCGGGCCAGGCCGGTGCAGCCCAGCGCCAGGTAGGCCTTTTTGGCGGCGTCCCGCACCTCGTCCAGCTTTTCGTCGGACAGGTGCGCCGGGATGACCACCTGGGACACGCCGTTTTTGTATTTGTCATCGTAGGTGTAAAACTCGGCGCCGGCCAGGATCTCGCCGGGGCGGGTGACGGACACGCCGGTCTCCGGGTTGCCGATGGCGGCGCATTCCACCTCCTGCCCGTCGATGAACTCCTCAAATATCACCTTGGCGTCCTCGGCCAGGGCCACGTCCACGGCGGCGCGCAGCTCGGCGCGGGTGTGGGCCTTGCTGATGCCCACGCTGGACCCGGCGTTGGCGGGCTTGACAAAGATGGGGTAGGCAAGCCGGCTCTCCACCCGGTCTGCCAGCGCGTCAAAATCGGCGGCTTCCTCGGCGGCGGCCCAGGTCCAGCGGCAGTGGGGCACGCCGGAAGCGTCCATCAGGGTGTTGGCCACGGCCTTGTCCATGCAGACGGCGCTGCCCAGCACGCCGCAGCCCACATAGGGGATGCCGGCGATCTCGAACAGGCCCTGGATGGTGCCGTCCTCGCCGTTTTTGCCGTGCAGCATGGGCACGGCAACGTCAACGGGCAGCGTCTGCCAGCTGCCGTCGGGCTGCTGCTCCATCAGGCCGTGGACGCTGCGGTCGGGGCTGAGGATGCAGGGCAGGCAGGCGGGGTCGTTCTGCCAGCTGCCGTCGGCCATGGCGGCGGTGCCGCCGTCGTAGCGCAGCCAGCGGCCGTCTTTGGTGATGCCCACGCGGACGACCTGGTATTTTTCCCGGCAGGGGGGCTCGTTCAGCGCCCCGGCCCAGGCAGCTGCCGAGATGCAGCTGATCTCGTGCTCGCTGGACACGCCGCCGAAAAACAGCGCAACGCGCAGCGGATTTGCAGTTTCGTTGGACATGATGCAGGGTCTCCTTTCCCGCCCTGCGCCCGCCCGGCGGGGCGGATGCAGGCATGTACGCTTTATCATACCATACTTATGCGCCCGTTGCCATAGATTTTCAAAGAAAAAATCATTCTTTCAGCGGAGAAAAAGGGCTTTGCCCGGCCCGGCCGCCGTCCCCGCGCCCGCCCGGCAAGGCGGCGGCCTGTACGCCGGGAGCAAAAAGAGCAAACCGCATAAAAAGCGACGAAAAAGTGAAAAAATAACAGGACGAAATGCCGAAAAAGTACGGCGGAAGCGCAAAAAATCGAAAAAAACACCTTCTTTCCATTGACAAAACCTTAACGAAATAGTAAAACTATAAGTGAGGATGTGCGGGCCTGCCGTAGGGCGCCATGCCGTCCCCTGACGGCACCCCGACAGATCGCACGGAACAACAATGCGCACACACTGGCTGCGGTGCCTTCCCTTTTGCCCAAACTTGTTATGATTTTAACAACTTGCTGCGGGCAGCACGGGGCCGGCCTGTGGCCGCCAAACCCTTGCATCGTCCGCCGGGACCGGCGGGGGCGGGGCGTTGGAGGCGGCGGGCGCAGCCCCGGAACACGGGGCGCAGGACGCGCCCGACTGTGAGGTTTTGTTTCCATGCCCATTGCCATGTATCCCGGCAGTTTTGACCCGGTGACCAAAGGTCACCTGGATATCATCCATCGTTCTGCCCGCATGTTCGACAAGCTGATCGTCGCGGTGCTGATCAACAGCGCCAAGCGGCCGCTGTTCACCGTGGAGGAGCGGGTGGCCCTGCTGCGGGAATGCTGCAGGGACCTGCCCAACGTGGAGGTCAAGAGCTTTGACGGCCTGACCGTCGAGTTTGCCAGGTCCAACGGCGCCAGCGTCATGGTGCGGGGCCTGCGGGCCGTCACCGACTTTGAGGACGAGATCCAGCTGGCCCACACCAACCACGCCATCCTGCCCGGCGTCGAGACCATCTTCCTGGCCACCGCCATCCAGTGGAGCTACCTGTCCAGCACGGTGGTCAAGGAGGCCGCCCACTACCACGTGGACGTATCCCAGTTTGTGGAGCCCTGCGTGGCCGAGGCCCTGCGCAAAAAAGCCGAGCAGGGCAATGTGTAAAGCGCCGCGCCGGGCGCCCGCTCAAAATTGGTTCACGCCGTGCAAACGGCCTGACATAAAGCTGCTTTTCTGAGAGGCATTTCGCGAAACATCGAACCATCAAGGAGGCTATTTTCATGAAGAAGATCGTCATCGCCAGCGCCTGCCGTACCGCCATCGGTAAGTTCGGCGGCACGCTGTCCAACGTCCCCGCCGCCGAGCTGGGCTCCATCGTCATCAAGGAGGCCATCAACCGCGCCGGCATCACCCCGGAGCAGGTCGACCATGTCTACATGGGCTGCGTCATCCAGGCGGGCCTGGGCCAGAACGTCGCCCGTCAGGCCAGCATCAAGGCCGGCCTGCCCGTCACCACCCCGGCGGTCACCGTCAACGTGGTCTGCGGCTCCGGCCTGAACTGCGTCAACATGGCCGCCCAGATGATCGAGGCCGGCGACGCCGACATCGTGGTCGCCGGCGGCACCGAGAACATGGACATGGCCCCCTTCGCCATGATGAAGGGCCGCTACGGCTACCGCATGGGCTCCCCCATGGGCAAGAGCGAGCTGGTGGACACCATGGTCAACGACGCGCTGTGGGACGCCTTCAACGACTACCACATGGGCATCACCGCCGAGAACGTGGCCGACCAGTGGAACCTGAGCCGTGAAGATCTGGACAACTTTGCTTTCCAGAGCCAGTCCAAGGCCAAGGCTGCCATCGAGTCCGGCGCGTTCAAGGACGAGATCGTGCCCGTGGTCATCAAGAACAAGAAGGGCGACATCGTCTTTGACACCGACGAAGGCCCCCGCCTCAGCCCGCCGGAAGTCCTGGCCAAGCTGAAGCCCGCCTTCAAGAAGGACGGCAAGGTCACCGCCGGCAACGCCTCCGCCATCAACGACGGCGCCGCCGCTCTGGTCATCATGAGCGAGGACAAGGCCAAGGAGCTGGGCATCACCCCCATGGCCACCTGGGTCGCCGGCGCGCTGGGCGGCGTCGATCCCTCCATCATGGGCGTTGGCCCCGTGGCCGCCACCCGCAAGGTCATGGCCAAGACCGGCCTGACCGTTGCCGACATGGACCTGATCGAGGCCAACGAGGCGTTCGCTTCCCAGAGCCTGGCGGTCGCCCATGACCTGGAGTTCGACATGAGCAAGGTCAACGTCAACGGCGGCGCCATCGCCCTGGGCCACCCGGTCGGCGCTTCCGGCGCCCGCATCCTGGTCACCCTGCTGTACGCCATGAAGCACCGCGGCGCCAAGAAGGGCCTGGCCACCCTGTGCATCGGCGGCGGCATGGGCTGCGCCACCATCGTGGAGATGGACTAAACGCGCAGCGCAGCTGCGCGTTCCGACCGGTGTCATCCCCGGCGGCGCATCTTCGCCGGGGATGACGGATTTGTGAATTTGGAGGAAACATCCAATGTCTTTTGTAACTACTGAAGTGCAGGGCGCGGTGGCCGTCGTCACCATCGACCGTCCCAAGGCGCTCAACGCGCTGAACCCCGAAGTCCTGGCCGACCTGAAGGCCGCCTTTGAGGGCATCGACCAGAACACCGTCCGCTGCGTCGTGCTGACCGGCGCGGGCGACAAGAGCTTTGTCGCCGGTGCGGACATCGGCTCCATGTCCACCATGACCAAGGCCGAGGGCGAAGCCTTCGGCAAGATGGGCAACGACATCTTCCTGATGATCGAGAGCTTCCCGCTGCCCGTCATCGCGGCTGTCAATGGCTTTGCGCTGGGCGGCGGCAACGAGCTGGCCATGAGCTGCGACATCCGTCTCTGCTCCGACAACGCCGTGTTCGGCCAGCCGGAAGTGGGCCTGGGCATCACCCCCGGTTTCGGCGGCACCCAGCGCCTGGCCCGTCTGGTGGGCATGGGCATGGCCAAGCAGCTGGTCTACTCGGCTTTGAACATCAAGGCCGACGAGGCTCTGCGCATCGGCCTGGTCAACGCGGTCTACCCGCAGGCCGAGCTGATGGACAACGCCCTCAAGCTGGCGAACAAGATCGCCAAGAACGCCCCCATCGCGGTGCGCAACTGCAAGAAGGCCATGAACGAGGGCATCAGCCTGCCCATCGACAAGGCCGTCGAGGTGGAGGAGAAGCTGTTTGGCGACTGCTTCGAGACCCACGACCAGCAGGAGGGCATGGCCTGCTTCCTCTCCAAAGAGAAGCCGAAGCCCAAGGCGGTTTTCACCAACAATTAAAGGTGTCACATTTCGACCACCGTAGGATAGTTGGGAGCAATTGAATTTTTAACATATTTTAGGAGGTTACAACTATGAAAGTTGGCGTTATTGGCGCTGGCACCATGGGCCAGGGCATCGCGAAGGCATTTGCACAGTGCGAGGGCTACACCGTTGCCCTGTGCGACATCAAGCAGGAGTGGGCCGAGAACGGCAAGGCGAAGATCGCCAAGGGCTATGAGCGCCTGGTCGCCAAGGGCAAGCTGACCCAGGAGAAGGTGGACGCCATCCTGGCCGCCATCACCCCCGGCCTGAAAGAGGATCTGTGCGCTGACTGCGACCTGATCGTCGAGGCCGCCTTTGAGGATATGAAGGTCAAGCAGACCACCTTCGGCGAGCTGGACAAGATCTGCAAGCCGGAGTGTATCTTCGCTTCCAACACCTCCAGCCTGTCCATCACCGAGATCGGCAAGGGCCTGTCCCGTCCCATGATCGGCATGCACTTCTTCAACCCCGCCGACCGCATGAAGCTGATCGAGGTCATCGCCGGCGGCTCCACCCCTGTCGAGACTGTCGACGCCATCAAGAAGATCTCTGCCGACATCGGCAAGACCCCGGTGCAGGTCAACGAGGCCGCCGGCTTTGTCGTCAACCGCATCCTGATCCCCATGATCAACGAGGCCGCCTTCATCAAGATGGAGGGCGTCTCTGACATCGAGGGCATCGACACCGCCATGAAGCTGGGCGCCAACCATCCCATGGGCCCCCTGGAGCTGGGCGACTACGTCGGCCTGGACATCTGCCTGGCCATCATGGACGTGCTGTACAAGGAGACCGGCGACGGCAAGTACCGCGCCTGCCCGCTGCTGCGCAAGATGGTCCGCGCCGGCCATCTGGGCTGCAAGTCCGGCCGCGGCTTCTACGTCTACAACGCTGACCGCACCAAGACCCCGGTGGACCAGCTGTAACACACGGATATAAGTTTCTCCTGCTGCCGGCATGGCTGCCGGCGGCGGGAGGACTTTGTTTGAGAAGCGCCGGCCGGGCCGCGGCCCCCGCCGCTTCGATCACATAGGAGGTTGCATTATGGATTTTACTCTGTCCAAGCAGCAGCAGATGGTACAGAAAATGTACAAGGAGTTTGCTGAGAACGAAGTCAAGCCCCTGGCCAAGCAGGTGGACGCCGAGGAGTATTTCCCCGTCGAGACCGTCAAAAAGATGGCCAAGCTGGGCATGATGGGCATTTATTTCCCCAAATCCGTCGGCGGCGCCGGCGGCGACGTGCTGAGCTACGTCATGGCCGTTGAGGAGATGAGCAAGGTCTGTGGCACCACCGGCGTGATCCTGTCGGCCCACACCTCGCTGTGCGCTGCGCCCATTTACGAGAACGGCACCCCCGAGCAGAAGGCCAAGTACCTGCCCAAGCTGTGCAGCGGCGAGTGGCTGGGCGCTTTCGGCCTGACCGAGCCCGGCGCCGGCACCGACGCCCAGGGCCAGCAGACCTACGCCGTGGACGAGGGCGACCACTGGAAGCTCAACGGCTCCAAGATCTTCATCACCAACGCGGGCTACGCCAACGTGTTCATCATCATCGCCGTCACCGGCACCGTGCTGGACAAGCGCGGCCGCAAGCAGAAGGAGATCTCCGCCTTCATCGTCGAGCGCACCGACCCCGGCTTCAAGGTCGGCAAGCCCGAGGAGAAGATGGGCATCCGCGGCTCCTCCACCTGCGAGCTGATCATGGAAGACTGCATCATCCCCAAGGACCGCCTGCTGGGCGTCAAGGGCAAGGGCTTCCAGCTGGCCATGGCCACGCTGGACGGCGGCCGTATCGGCATTGCCGCCCAGGCCCTGGGCATCGCCGAGGGCGCCATCGACGAGACCGTCGCCTACGTCAAGGAGCGCAAGCAGTTCGGCCGCTCCATCTCCGCTTTCCAGAACACCCAGTTCGAGCTGGCCGAGATGAAGGCCCGCGTCGACGCCGCCAAGTACCTGGTCTACGCCGCGGCCCAGAAGAAGCAGGCCGCCATGGACGGCGCCAAGGTCCGTTACAGCGTCGAGGCTGCCGAGGCCAAGCTGATCGCGTCCCGCACCGCCAGCGACGTCACCCGCCGCTGCCTGCAGCTGTTCGGCGGTTACGGCTACACCCGTGACTACCCCATCGAGCGGATGATGCGCGATGCCAAGATCACCGAGATCTACGAGGGCACCAGCGAAGTCCAGATGATGGTCATTTCCGGCGCGATGCTGAAGTAAGGAGGCAAAACGTACAATGAAAGCTATCGTTTGTGTCAAACAGGTCCCTGATACCCAGGGCAAAGTGGCCGTCAAGGCGGACGGCACGATGGACCGCGCCGCCATGGCCACCATCACCAACCCCGACGACCTGAACGCCGTCGAGGCCGCCCTGCAGCTGAAGGACGAGACCGGCTGCGAAGTCGTCGTCGTCACCATGGGCCCGCCCCCGGCCGAAGGCATGCTGCGCGAGCTGATCGCCCGCGGCGCTGACCGCGGCGTGCTGGTGTCCGGCCGCGAGTTCGGCGGTTCCGACACCTTCGCCACCAGCCAGATCCTGGCTGCCGCCGTCAACAAGATCGGCGTCGGCCCCGACGATATCGTCTTCTGCGGCCGCCAGGCCATTGACGGCGATACCGCCCAGGTCGGCCCCCAGATCGCTGAGAAGCTGCACCTGCCCCAGGTCACCTATGTCACCGACATCCAGAAGAACGGCAACGACCTGGTGGTCAAGCGCCAGCTGGAGGACGGCTACATGGAGCTGAAGGTCCACACCCCCTGCCTGCTGACCTGCATCAAGGAGCTGAACCAGCCCCGCTACATGAGCGTGTCCGGCATCTTCGAGTGCTTTGACAAGCCCATCGAGGTCTTTGACTACAACGCCCTCAAGGACGACCCGCTGATCGAGACCGACACCATCGGCCTGAAGGGTTCACCCACCAACGTCTACAAGTCTTTCGCTCCCCCGGTCAAGGGCGCCGGCATGATGGTCGAGAGCGTCGACCAGCTCGTCGGTATCCTGAACGACAAGCACCTGATTTGAGAGAGGAGAGAAGTACAAATGGCTGAATACAATGCTATGGACACCGCCGCCTTCAAGGGCGTTTGGGTCTTCTGCGAGCAGCGCGAGGGCCAGATCCAGACCATCAGCTATCAGCTGCTGAGCGAGGGCCGCAAGCTGGCCAACGACCTGGGCGTCGAGCTGTGCGGCGTGGTCATGGGCAGCAATGTCAATCCCGACTACATCAAGGCTCTGGGCGGCTACGGCGCCGACCGCGTCTACAACATCGACAGCCCGCTGCTGAAGGACTACACCACCGACGGCTACGCCAAGGCGCTGTGCGACATCATCATGGACAAAAAGCCGGAGATCGTGCTGATCGGCGCCACCAACCTGGGCCGCGACCTGGGCCCCCGCTGCGCCGCCCGCCTGCACACCGGCCTGACCGCCGACTGCACCCACCTGGATGTGGATGTGGAGAAGTACAAGGACTTCCTGCGCACCACCTCCAACATCGACGTGGACAACACCAAGTTCGAGGAAAACACCAACCTGAAGATGACCCGTCCGGCTTTCGGCGGCCACCTGATGGCCACCATCATCTGCCCGCGCTTCCGCCCGCAGATGTCCACCGTCCGCCCCGGCGTCATGCAGACCCAGCCCTTTGACGAGGCCGGCGCCGCCAAGGTCGTGGTGGAGAACATCACCCCCGAACTGACCGCCGAGGACATCCATGTGGAGATCCTGGACATCAAGAAGAGCGCCAAGAAGCTGGTCGACCTGATCGGCGCCGACGTGGTCGTGGCCGTGGGCCGCGGCATCAGCGCCGACCCCGAGAAGGGCATCGCCCTGGCCGAGGAGCTGGCTGGCGTTCTGGGCGGCGTTGTGGGCGCTTCCCGCGCTGTCACCGACGCAGGCTGGCTGTCCGCCGACCATCAGGTGGGCCAGACCGGCAAGACCGTCCATCCCCGCATCTACGTGGCCCTGGGCATCTCCGGCGCCATCCAGCACCTGGCCGGCATGCAGGACTCCGAGACCATCATCGCCGTGAACAAGAACGAGGGCGCCCCCATCTTCGAGGCCGCCACCTACGGCGTCGTGGGCGACCTGTTCAAGGTCGTGCCGGAGCTGATCAAGCAGATCCGCGCCATCAAGGCCGCTCAGTAAGCGCCTGACCGTGCGGGAAAAACGCCCCGTACCCAAAAGCATACACAGCCCCGCCCCCGGCAAGGCACGCGCCTGCCGGGGGCGGTTTTTTGCTGTATTTGAGGGGCGGCCGGCGCCCAAAGGCTCCCCTGCAAGGGGAGCTGGCGGCAAGGCCGACTGAGGGGTGCATTGCCACTTTGCGCAGGGAGTGTCCCGCAAAATCCGGCAGAGCCCTGCCCCAAGCGTCGTAGGGGACGATGCAAGCATCGTCCCGTGGACCTTGCGCCGACGCAAACCTTGCGGGCAGACGAAAATCATCGGCCCCCTGGCGCAGGGGTGTGCGGCGGCCTGCCGCCCCCCGGCGGCCCGGAAAGATATTTGCGGGGCAAGGCGCCGCACCCCTCCGTCTGCGCCTGCGGCGCATCCACCTCCCCTTGCAGAGGAGGCTTTACGGGGGGGCAGCCGCCCCAAAGGCTCCCCTGTAAGGGGAGCTGGCGGCGAAGCCGACTGAGGGGTGCATTGCCGCTTTGCGCAGGGCGTGTCCTGCAAAATCCGGCAGAGCCTTGATCCGTGCTGCGCAGGGGGCGGTGCTCCGCAACCGTCATCCGCCTGCCATGGCCCGCCCTCTTGGCACCGCCGCACGAAAAACCATGCTCCCGGTCCCGGCCGCCGCAAAAAAATCCCCTGCCATGCGCCGGGTAGGGCATGGCAGGGGAGAGGGCGGCTCGCAAACACGGCCGCGGAAGGCAGGGCGGCCGGCGTTACAGCGCCATGCCGCCGTTTTTCAGGCTGCGCAGGTCGGCACTCTCGCGGAAATCCTCGTAATCCAGCGAGAGGTTGGGGTTGTAATACGGGTCATGCAGGATCTTCTCGCGGCCGTGGCGGGCATACAGGCGGGCGCGCTCGGCGTCAAAACGGGCCTTTTTGGCCGGGTCCTGCTCGTCGCTGCCGCGGCTTTTGCTCTCAAAGTGGTACAGCTCGGCGTAAGGCGTCCAGGCGATGCGCCAGCCGGCTTCCCGGATGCGCAGGCAGAAGTCCACATCGTTGAAGGCAACGGTAAACGCCTCGTCCAGGCCGCCCAGCGCGTCGTAGACCTCGGCGCGCACCAGCAGGCAGGCGGCGGTCACGGCGCTGTAATCCTGCACCGCGGCCAGCCGGAACAGATAGCCGCTGCCCCCGCGGCGGTGGTACTTGTGGCTGTGGCCCGCGTACCCGCCCAGCCCGGTGATGACCCCGGCGTGCTGGATGGTGTCGTCCGGGTAGTACAGCATCGCGCCGCAGGCGGCCACGCCGGGCTGGCTGGCCTCGGCCAGCAGCTCGCCCAGCCAGTCGTGGCTGAGCACCTCCACGTCGTTGTTCAAGAGCAGCAGGTACTGCCCCTTTGCCGCTTTTCGGCCAAAATTGTTGATGGCCGAAAAGTTGAACCCGCCCCGGTAAGTGACCACCCGGCAGCCCTCGTACCGTTGGGGCAGCGTTTGATAGTAGGCAAAGGTGGCGGGGTCTGTGGAATTGTTCTCGATGACCAGCACCTCGTAGTTGTCGTAGTTGGTGCGGGCGTAAATGCTGTGCAGGCATTTTTCCAGGTCGTCTGCATGGTCTTTGTTGGGGATCAGGATGCTGACCAGCGGCGGCGGGTCGGGCAGAGCCCACCGCACATGGCACAGGCCGGGGAATTTGCCCGGTTCCACCACGCCCTTGCGGCCGGTGGCGGCCAGGTGGTCGGCCACCGCTTTCTGTGCGGCGGCCTGCACATAGGGCTTGGCCCCGGTGCCGCCGCTGGTGGACGCCGCGTGCACCCGCCAGTAGTACAGCACCTGGGGGATATGCACCGGCGCGGCGGCGGGGTCATCGGCCTGCATCCGGTCGATCATGCGCAAAAACAGGTCGTGGTCCTGCGCGCCGTCACATTCGGGACGCTCGCCGCCCACCGCCTCAAACAGCACCCGCGAGAACACCGCCAGGTGGCAGATATAGTTGCAGGCCATCAGGTATTCGGGGGCATAGTCGGGCTTGAAGTGGGCCACATGGGCGTCTTTGGGGGTGCGGCGGAACAGAGCCTCGTCGCTGTACAAAAACTGCGGCTTTGCGCCGTCTTTTGCCCCGGCCAGGATGGCTTTGCCCATGGTATAGACGGCGTGGGGGGCCAGCTCGTCATCGTGGTCGGCCAGGGCAAGGTACTCGCCTTCGGCCAGCGCCGCCGCCTGGTTGGTGTTGGCGGCGATGCCCCCGTTTTCGATCTTGACATAGCGGATGCGCGGGTCGTCCCCGGCCAGGCGGCGCACCGTCTGCCCCACATAGGCGTGGGCTTCGTCCGAGGCGTCCGCCAGGCAGAGCTGCCAGGCCCCGCAGGTTTGCCCCTGCACACTGGCCAGAAACCGCTCCAGGTAGTGCTGCGGCGTGTTGTACAGCGGCGTCAGGATGCTGATGACGGGGAAACCGCTGGTATCCTCCGCCCGCTGGGCCGCCAGCGCCTTTTTGCCGGGCAGATACCGCCCCGGCCGGGGCAGCAGCCGCCGCCGGGCAAAGCCCGCCGCCCGGCCCAGCATGACGCCCAGCCCCTGCTCCTTTGCCAGGGTGCGGGCGTAGCCGAATAATTCCTTGATGCGTTTGAGCTGCTGATTCATACAAGCCCCCCGGCGGACGCAAATTCCTTGTCCGCCCCACCAAAGTAGCAGGCCGAGAAGGCCAGCCCCGTCAAATCCAGGAACGGCTGGGCAAACACCATGACCATCATGCCGGCAGAGCTGAGGAACGCCGCCGCCTGTGCCTGGCTGCCCATGCCGCCGGCCAGCCCGGACAAAGCCAGCACCGGCAGCAGATTGCAGGCCAGCCGCAGCAGCGTGTATACCACAAACCAGACGGCCCAAAACCACAGCGTTCCCCTGGTACGGTCCAAAGAAAGCCCTGCCGCACCGGGCAGCGCCTTTGCCCGCCCGGTCAGCCAGATATAATCCAAATGCCCCAGCCGATACGGGTACCAGAAGGTCCAGGCCAGCTGCAATGCCAGCAGCAGCGCCTGCACCGACATCCCGGCGGCAGACTGCCCCTGGCCGGCGGCCTCCAACCCTGCGGCGGCGTAGGAACAGGCCGACGCCAGCAGCTGGTACAGGACCGCAGGCAAGCCCAGTGTCAGCGCGCCGGCCCAGCCTTTGATGCTTTTGCAGGCGCACAGCATCTGACGGAACCGGGGCCGGCCGCCGCACAGCATTTCCAGATACATCCGCCGGATGCCCAGCGTGAACACCGGCCCCAGCACCAGCGCGCTGAGCGCCGCGCCCCACCCCGGCAGAAGGGCTAGCCCGTTCTGGATGGCGGCGGTCAACGCGCCGCAGGCCATCACCCAGGGCAGGCCCGCGCCGTAGGCCGCCGCGGCAAGGCGGAAGCTGTCGCTCCACCGGCCGCGGGGCGGCAGGCCGGTGCAGGGTTCACGGGCCGGCTGAGTCTGTTGTTGCTGCATGGTCAAAGGCCTGCCTTTCCGACCGGGCTGACAGCGTGATCCGCTTTATTTCAGCCCGAAATTCTCGTACAGATTGTTGAAGTGCGGATTATAGTACGGATCGTAATTGTCAATCCACGGGCGGTACCTGGCGTAGAAAGCCGCCTTTTCCCGCTCATACCGGCGGGCGTTCTCGCCGGTGGTGTCCAGGCCGCGGCTCTTGCTCTCGTAGTGGTAGGCCTCGGCGCGGGGGGTGTAGACGTTGAGATACCCCTTCTGCCACAGTTTCAGGCAGTAGTCCACGTCGTTGTAGGCCACGGCAAAGTCCTGCTCGTCCAGGCCGCCCATCTCGCGGTAAAGGCTGGCGCGGGTCATCAGGCAGGCGCCGGTGACGGCCATGTAGTTCTGCGTCGTCACCAGCCGGTACATATCGCCCACGGCGGTGCGGGGGTAGCTTTTGTGGCTGTGGCCCGCGCTGCCGTTGATGCCCATCAGCACGCCGGCGTGCTGGATGGTGTCGTCCGGGTAGTAGAGCTTGGCCCCCACCGCGCCCACGTCGGGGCGCTGGGCGTAGCTGAGCAGCTCCCGCAGAAAGTCGCCGCTCAGCACCTCAATGTCGTTGTTGAGCAGCAGCAGATACTCGCCCCTTGCCTCCCTGGCGCCAAAATTGTTGATGGCCGAAAAGTTGAACCCGCCTTTGTAGGTCAGCACCCGGCAGTTGGGCTTTGCCGGGTCGGCGGCCAGCTTTTGATAATAGTCAAAGGTGGCGGGGTCGGCGGAGTTGTTCTCAATGACCAGCACCTCGAAGTTATCGTACCCCGCATTTTTGTACAGGCTTTGCAGGCAGCGGTCCAGGTCGTCGATGTGGTCCTTGTTGGGGATCAGCACGCTGATGAGGGGGCGGCCGGTCAGCTCGTACCGCACCTGGAAAGCCCCCGGCGCGCCGGGCACCTGCATGGCCCTGCCGGGCAGGCCCAGCCGTTTCAGCTGGGCGTCGATGGCGCGGACGCCGGCCTCCAGCGCATAGGGCTTGGCCTCGATGCCGGCGGCGGTGGAGCCGGCGTGCCCCCGCCAGATATACAGCACCTGCTTGATGTGGGTGATCTTTTTCGCTTTCTCGGTCAGGCGGAGGAACAGCTCGTGGTCCTGCGCACCGTCAAATTCCGGGTACTCGGCGGCGCCGGCGGCGTCCAGCAGCGGCCGGGCGAACACTGCCAGGTGGGTGATATAATTGCAGCCCCGCAGGTAGTCGGGGGCGAAATCCGGCTTGAAGTGGTAGCCGCCCAGCTGCTTCAGGTCGGCCGAGAGCACGATCTCGTCGGAATAGACAAAGTCCGCCCCGGCATTCATCGCCCTGGCGCACTCGTACAGGGCGTTGGGGTAGAGCAGGTCGTCGTGGTCCAGCAGCGCGATGGCGTCGCCTGTGGCCGCCGCAAAGCCCGCGGTGGTGTTGCCGGCAATGCCCCGGTTGTCGATCTTTTGGTAAAGGATGCGGCTGTCTTTGTCCGCCAGCTTTCGGGCGTAAGCACCGGGCCGGGGGTGGGCGGTGTCGGAGGCGTCCATCAAAACCAGCTGCCAGTGGCGGTAGGTCTGGCGGCGGACGCTGTCCACCATCTGGCGGAAAAAATTCATGGGGGTGTTGTACACCGGCACCACCACCGAGATGGTCGGCCCGGCCAGATCCTCGGCCCGCTGGGCTTTCAGCGTGCGGCGCAGCGGGATATCCGCCCGGTGCCGCCAGCCGTCGTGGTGGAAGGCAAGCCCTACCCGGAAGGTCACGTCCCGCCACAGCTGCTCGACGCCCTGCTCTTTCAGCGTGGCGGCGCTGCGGGCGGCCAGGTCCCGCAGATGGGCGGGATCCATCAGCCGCCGCGCCATGCCGGATACGCTGTCCGGCGCCGCCACGTCCGCCGGGCGGTTCTGGTCCTCAGGGACTGGTTTCATAAGCGGGGAAGCCTCCTTATTTTGTTTCCGCGCCGGTTTTCTCTGCCGGGATGCTGTCCTGCTTTTTGAACTGGCGGTACTCGGCGGCGATCTCGGCGGTGGGGCCGTTGCGGCGCAGGTGGCCGTGGTCCAGCCAGGCCACCTTGTTGCACATGCGCTCGATCTGCTCGATGGAATGGCTGACCAAAATCACCGTGGTGCCGCCGCTCATCAGCTCGGCCATGCGCTTCTCGCACTTTTGCTGGAACAAAAAGTCGCCCACCGACAAGATCTCGTCGGCGATTAGGATGTCCGGCTTGGTCATGGTGGCGATGGCAAAGGCCAGCCGCGCCACCATACCGCTGGAATAGTTTTTCAGCGGCACATCCAAAAAGTCCTTCAGCTCGCTGAACTCGACGATCTCGTCGAATTTGGAGTCAAGGTATTTGGGGGTATAGCCCAGCACGGTGCCGTTCAGGTAGATATTCTCCCGCGCGGTCAGGTCCATGTCAAAGCCGGCGCCCAGCTCGATCAGCGGGGCAATGGTGCCCCGCACCGTCACCTTGCCGGAGGAAGGCTTGTACACGCCGGAGATGATCTTGAGCAGTGTGGACTTGCCGCTGCCGTTTAAGCCGATCAGGCCGTAAAAATCGCCGGGCATGATATCGAAGCTGACGTCCTTCAGCGCAAAGAACTCGTCAAAGCGGATGCCGCCGTGGGTCAGCGCGATGAAATATTCCTTCAGGCTCTCGTGCTTTTCTTTGGCCAGGTTGAACCGCATCGAGACGTGGTCGATGGAGATGATGGGGGTGTTTTTGTCCATGCCGCGCCTCCTTTTACATGTACAGGACAAATTTGTCCTGGTTTTTCTTGAACACAAACAGCCCCAGCCCCATGCTGACGGCGGCGCAGAGGAAATCCACCAGCAGCATGTTGGGGGTCAGCCCCTCGCCCCACATGACGCAGCTGCGGAAGGAGGTGATATACCAGTAGATGGGGTTTAAGTTGATGACCGCCTGCACCCAGCCCACCATCTGGCGGGGGTCGTAAAAGATGGCGCTGCCGTAGACAAGCAGTGTGCAGAACACTTCCCAAATGTGCATGATGTCCCGCACAAACACGTACAAAGCCGACAAAAGCAGCCCGATGCCCAGGCTGAAAAAGAACAGCATCACCAGCGGGTAGAGGGCCAAAAGCGCGGTGGAAAAGCTGATGGGCGACCAAGTGACCACCACGACGATCAGCAGCGCCACAAAGCTGAACAGGCAGTTGACCAGCGCAAAACAGGTCTTTTCCAGCGGGAACACATACTTGGGGATGTAGACCTTGCGCAAAAGCGGCGCGTTTTTCAAAACGCTCTCCATGGCCATGGTGGTGGATTCCCGGAAAAAGTTGAACAGCAGCTGGCCGATGATCAAAAAGACCGGAAAATTTTCGATGCCCTGGCCGCGGGCGTTGAACAGCGAGCCGAACACCGCCCACATGACCAGGCAGGTCAGCAGCGGGTTGAGCACGCTCCAGGCCACGCCCAGCACGCTGCGGCGGTATTTCAGCTTGAAATCGCGGGTGATCAGGTTTTGCAGCAGGTACCGGTATTTCCAAAAACCTGCAAAATAATTCTTGATGGTCTGCAAACGGGTTCCGCCTTTCGGTGTGATAACAGATTTTTCGCTTTCCGACAGTCTGCGGCGCTGTCAGTACTTTTCAAACCACTCGAACTTCTGTTCGGCAAAGGGGGGGTGCTGCTTGTCCTTGGCGCTGGTCTTGTGCGGGCAGCCGCAGTCCGGCCAGACCACGCCCACGGCGGGGTCGTCGTAGGGGATGCCGCCCTCAGAGGTCGGGTCATAGAAATCGGTGCACTTGTAGGTGAACTCCGCCGCGTCGGACAAGACCAGAAAGCCGTGGGCAAAGCCCTCGGGGATATAGAACATCCGCTTGTTCTCAGCCGACAGCGTCACCCCCACCCACTTGCCGAAGGTGGGGCTGTGGGGGCGGCAGTCCACCGCCACGTCGTACACCTCGCCCAGCGTTACCCGCACCAGCTTGCCCTGGGTGTGTTCTTTCTGGAAATGCAGGCCGCGCAGCACGCCTTTGGTGCTGCGGCTCTGGTTGTCCTGCACAAAGGGGCGGTCGATGCCGGCGGCGGCAAACTCGTCCGCCTGGTAGGTCTCCATAAAATAACCGCGGTCGTCGCCGTAGACGGTGGGTTCGATCACGACGACGCCGGGGATCTCGGTGGGAATAAAATTGAACTTGCCCATGGTATGCTCCTCTTGCTTGTTTCTGCGCCGGCGCTGCGGCGTCCGGGCCGCGGCAGGGGACCGGGCGGCAGGCGGATGCGGCGCAGCATCTTATAACCCCGCCGGCGGCGGGGCATACTTACTCTGGGAGTCTCTGACCAGTCCGTGCCGGGGAGCTTGTCAGGGACGCCCTGCTGTATAGATCTTGCAGTATACAGGTATTGTACTCTGTTTTGCCTGGGTTCGCAAGACAAAGCGGGGAATTTGGGCAGGGCGTGTAACATTTTACCGGCTTTGCCGTTATTACCCGGCGTAGGCAGATCCCCAGCCGGCCGCGCCGCAAAGTCCCGGTTGTGCGGCGGGGCGCAGTGTGCTACAATAGGCGCCGGAACCCCCGCCGCCAGCCCACGCAGCTTTGAAAGGAGACCGCCATGCCGTCCACAGCCGATGCCAAGCGCGCCGCCCGCGCCGCCGCCAAAGCCCGCCTGCGGGCGCTGGGCCCCGCCGCCCTGGCCGCCGCCGGGCAGGCTATTGCCGGGCAGCTGTTTGCCCGGCCGGAATGGCGGCAGGCGGGCACGGTGTTCTGCTTTGCCTCCCTGCCGTCGGAACCGGACACCGCGCCGGTGCTGGCCCGCGCTTTGGCCGAGGGCCGGCGCCTGTGCCTGCCGCGGATGCTGGGCGGCGGCCGGATGGAGCTGGTGGAGGTGCAGGACCTTGCCGCCCTGCGCCCCAATGCCATCGGCATCCGGGAGCCTGCGCAGGGCGCGGTGCTGGACCCGGCGGCGCTGGGGCCGGACGCCCTGGCGCTGGTGCCCTGCCTGGCGGCGTCGCGGGACGGCGTGCGGCTGGGCCGGGGCGGCGGCTATTACGACCGCTTTCTGGCCGGGTTTGCCGGCCGGGCGCTGCTGGCCTGCCCGGCGGCGCTGGTGTTCGACACGCTGCCCGCCGACCCCTGGGACGCCCGCTTTGCCCCCGGCGACATCCTGACCGGCTGAGAGATCTGCCCCATCGCTGCGGCGAAACCACCCCCTGAAAGGAGAAACCCCAACCATGAAAAAACTTACCGCCCTGCTGTGCGCGGCCGCCCTGGCCGCGACCCTGGCCGCCTGCGGCAGCCAGACTCCCAGCGCCGCCCCCACCGCCACGCCGTCGCCCACGCCGGATGCAAGCGCCGAGCAGCCCGCCACGCCGGAGGACGGCACGGACGCCGACGGCACCGGCGAGAGCGGCACCCCCGCCGTGACCGAGCCGGACGCCGAGCTGAGCGCCCTGGTGGACAGCATCTACGAAAATTATACCCCGGAGCTGATGCTGATGACCAACGCCATTGACCTGAGCGACGCCAGCTGGGTCAGCTACTACACCGGCCTGACCGACACCACCGGCATCGAGGCCGCCATCGCCAGCGAGACCGCCATCAGCGCCCAGGCGTACAGCCTGGTGCTGGTGCGCGTCGCCGAGGGCACCGACGCCGCCGAGGTGGCCGACCGGATGGCCGCCGGCATCAACCCCGGCAAGTGGATCTGCGCCCAGGCCGACCAGGTCATGGTGGGTGCGGCCGGCAACATCGCCATGCTGGTAATGGCGGACAGCGGTCTGTCCGTCTCGGCCCAGGACGTGGCCGACGCCTTTGTGGCGGCCGCCGGCGAGGGCGCTTCCGCCTGGGTGCCGGAGACGGTGGGCGAGGCCCAGGGCATCCCCACCGGCGACGACACGGCCGTCCAGCCCGTGGAGTAAGCCTGCGCCGCAAAACCCCGCCGCAAAACCGGAAGATACACCGCGATCCCCCCGATGCAGCCAGACCGGCTGCATCGGGGGGATCGCTTTTGCGGCGCTGCGGGCAGGGGTCGGCGGTTGCCCGGCGGCGCGGATCAGGTCAGATAGGCGCGGATCTCGGCCTCCACGGCGCGGACTTCCTCACGGAAAGCGCGGGCGGACACCCGCAGCGCGCCGTTGCCCAGGATGATCAGCTGCTCGGCCCCGTCGGAACTGACCACCCGGGTGCGGTACTGTTTGGCGATCTCGTGGGTGGCCTTCTCGATGTACATGTCGGCGGTCTCGGCCTCCTTGGTGTAGACCACATACAGGTTGTGGTACTGCTCCACCTCGCGGCTGCCGCCCTTGACCTTGTAGGCGTCAAACACCAAAATCGGCACGCAGCGTTTGTAGCCGGCGTAGTTGCACAGGATGTCCATCAGCTTGCGGCGGGCGGCGTCCAGGTTGTCGGCCGCCAGGGCTTTCAGCTCGTCCCAGGCAAAGATCACATTGTAGCCGTCCACCAAAAGATGTTCGGGGCCTTCCGGCAGCGGCTGTGCCGGCGTTTTAGGCGCGGCCGGCTCCTGCGGGCGGCGCTTGACCGGCCGCATGGCCTGGCGCGGGTCCCGGCGGATGGGGCCGTAGGTGCGCTCAAAAATGGCCATCAGCTCCTTGTCCTCGGCCAGGGTGCCCCGGTAGGCGCGGGCGCGGGATCGGGCGGCGTACTCGGCGTCGGGGGCCGCCTCCGCCTCGGCGGCGCTGCGGGCCATCCGCTCGTCGCGGGCCAGCACGCTGGGCAGGTGCATGTGGGCGGGCACCTCGTCCCAGCGCACCAGATACCCCGCGCCGTGGCTGCAAAAGACCGAGTCTGCGGTGTTGTCGGTGTCGGCGTCCGCGTCGTAGCCCGCCGCGGCGATGACCTCTTCGGTGTTGTGGCAGGGCGCGTAGCCGGCGGGCAGGCAGGAAAGCTGCCCCCGGCCGCGGGTGTAGGCGGCCACCTCGCGGGCGTAGCCCCGCAGGCAGGCCACCGGCGCTTTGCCGGCCAGCACCGCTTCCTCCCCCTCAGTGACAGGCGGGGCAAACTCGGCGTTCAGGCGGGGCATGTCGGCCAATGCACGGCCCACCGCCTCCTGCGGCAGCCGCAACGTAAACTCGTACCAGGGTTCCAGCAGCACGCAGCCGCCGCGGCTTTGGGCGGTGCGCAGCCCCTGCCGCACCGCCCGCCAGGTGGCCTGGCGGAAGTCGCCGCCCTCGGTGTGCTTGGGGTGGGCGCGCCCGGCGGCCAGCGTGATCTTCACGTCGGTCAGCGGCGCGCCGGTCAGCGGGCCCAGGTGGGTCTTTTCGGCCAGATGGGTCAAAATCAGCCGCTGCCAGTTGGCGGCCAGGTCGTCCTCGCGGCAGGCGGTCTCCAGCGTGACGCCGCTGCCCGGCTCGCCCGGCTCCAGCAAAAGGTGCACCTCGGCGTAGTGGCGCAGCGGCTCGTAATGGCCCACGCCCTCCACGCGGGTGCTGATCGTCTCCTTGTACAAAATGCCGCCCTCGTCAAAGGCGACTTTCAGCCCAAAGCGGCGTTCCAGCAGGCTCTGCAAAATTTCCAGCTGGACCTCGCCCATCAGCTGCAGGTGCACTTCGCCCAGGCGCTCGTCCCACACCACGTGCAACAGGGGATCCTCCTGCTCCAGCTCCCGCAGCTGGCGCAGCGCGGTGTGGACGTCGCAGCCGTCGGGCAGGATCACCCGGTAGCGCAGCACCGGCTCCAGCGCGGGCGCGGCGGCGTCCGGCTCAAAGCCAAGCCCCTCGCCGGGGTAGCTGTCCGCCAGGCCGGTCACGGCGCAGACGGCGCCGGGCAGCGCGCTGCCGATCAGCTGGAACTTTGTCCCCGAATACAGCCGCAGCTGGTCGGCCTTGCCCCGCCAAGGCCTGCGGGCGTCGGGGCGGGAGGCAAGCTCTGCCTTGACCTTCAGCTCGCCGCCGGTGACCTTCAGCCAGGTCAGCCGCGCACCGGCGTCGTCCCGCGTTACCTTAAAGATGCGCGCGCCGAACTCCGCCCGCTCCGGCAGCGGCTTTGTCAGGCGGGTCAGCGCGTCCAGCAGCGCGTCCACGCCGTCCAGTTTCAGCGCCGCGCCAAAAAACACCGGGAACACCTCCCGCCGGGCCACGGCGTCCGCCAGCTGGGTGTCGGCGGGCGTTTGGCCGGAAGTGATGGTCTCCAGCAGATCTTCATTGCACAGGGCCAGGTCGTCGGCCCCGGCGGGGTCGGCCAGGTCCACGCAGCCGGGACCGAACCGGCGGCGCAGCTCGCCCAGGCGCAGCGCCCGGTCGGCGCCGGCCAGGTCCATCTTGTTGACGAACACGAACACCGGTACCCGGTAACGCTCCAAAAGCCGCCACAGCGTTTCGGTATGGCTTTGGATGCCGTCGGTGCCGCTGATGACCAGGATGGCGTAGTCCATCACCTGCAAAGCGCGCTCGGCCTCGGCGGAAAAGTCCACGTGGCCGGGGGTGTCCAGCAGCGTCAGCTCGGCGCCGGGCAGTTTCAGCACCGCCTGCTTGGAAAAGATCGTGATGCCCCGCGCCCGCTCCAGCGCGTCGGTGTCGAGAAAGGCGTCCCGATGGTCCACCCGCCCCAGTTTGCGCAGCGCCCCCGCGCGGTAGAGCATCGCCTCGCTCAGGGTCGTTTTGCCCGAATCGACGTGCGCCGTTATGCCAATGACCAGCCGTTTCATCCTGTTGGTTTTCCTTCCTGTGCGCGGGCCGGGCAGGCCCGGTGATCCGCAGAATGCTGTGCCCATGATGCCGTATGCGCGGCGGGGCGCTGGTGCTATTATACCGCACGACCGCCCGCCTTGTACAGCCGCCGGGCCGGCCGCGGGCGCACCGCAGCAAAATTTGCAGCGGACCAACAAAAGCGCCGCGGTTTATGCTATAATGGGGCAGAAAACAAATGGCTGCCGGTTTTCGCCCTGGCCCGGCGGCCGTCCGCCGGAGGGAGGACCCCGCGTGCTGAAAAAGCTCAACTACATTTTGGACCGCAGGCAGAAGGTGCATCTGTTCTTTCTGCTGGTCGCTTTTATCATCGGCAGCTTTCTGGAGCTGCTGGGCGTGTCGGCCATTCTGCCGCTGGTCAACGTCATCATGGACCCGTCCGTGCTGGAGACAAACAGCACCTACGCTCTGCTGGCCCGGCTGCTGCAGGCGTCGGACGTGCGGGATTTTATCGTCAAGGCCTGCGTGGCGCTGATCGTGGTGTATGTGCTCAAGGACGTCTACCTGCTGTTCATGTACAACCTGCAGTTCGGCTATACCTACAAAAACAAGGCGCGCATTGCCAACAACCTGATGGGCGTGTATATGCAGCAGGACTATCTGGAGCTGATCAACCACAATGTGGCCGACCTGCTGCGCAGCCTTTCCACCGACATTGACTGCTGCTTTGCGCTGATCCTGGCGCTGCTGAACATCCTGTGCGAAAGCTTTACCGCCCTGGCCCTGGTGGCCTATCTGATGATCCAGTCGCCGCAGACGATGCTGTCGCTTTTGGTGATCATGGGGCTGTTTGTGCTGGTGTTCACCCACTTTTACCGCCGGCGCCTGGCTGCCTGCGGCGCGCGGTACCGCGACCGGGACGCGGTGCGGCAGAAATGGCTGCTGCAGACCTTCCACGGCATCAAGGAGATCAAGGTGATGGGCCGGGAGCAGTTCTTTTACCAGAATTACACCGCCGCCAACTACGCCTATGCCGACGCCGACCGGGAGCAGAACCTGAACCAGATGCTGACCCGCCCCATGATCGAGATCGCCTGCATCGGCGGGCTGCTGGGCATCATTGCGGCGCAGATCGCCGGCGGCGCGCCGGTGCAGGACTACATCTCGGTGCTGTCGGTGTTTGCCATGGCGGCCATGCGGCTGCTGCCCTCCTTCAACCGTATCATGAGCAACGCCAGCAGCGTGATGGCGTCGCTGCCGGGGCTGGACGCCCTGTGCGACGATATGCGCCGCGCCAGCGCCATGCGCCGCACCCTGCCGCCCCAGACGGATGCGCCGATCCACCTGCAGCAGGCCATCCGCGTGGAGGGCGTGACCTTTGCCTACCCCGGCACCGAGACGCCGGTCTTTTCGGACGTGGACCTGGTCATCCCCAAAAACCGCTCGGTGGCGTTTATCGGGCCGTCGGGCGCAGGCAAGACCACCATCGCCGATGTGATTCTGGGCCTGATGCAGCCCCGGAAGGGCCGCGTCACGGTGGACGGCGCCGATATCTACCACAGCATTGCCAGCTGGCACAGGCTGGTGGCGTATATCCCGCAGAACATCTATCTGATCGACGATACCATCCGGGCCAACGTCACCTTTGGCACCGCCGAGGGCGAGGTGGACGACGACCGGGTGTGGCAGGCGCTGCAAAGCGCCCAGCTGGATGATTTTGTGCGCAGCCTGGACCACGGGCTGGACACCATCGTGGGCGACCAGGGCGTCAAGCTGTCGGGCGGGCAGCGGCAGCGCATCGGCATTGCCAGGGCGCTGTACAACGACCCCGAAGTGCTGGTGCTGGACGAGGCCACCAGCGCCCTGGACAACGAGACCGAAAAGGCGGTGATGGACGCCATCAACAGCCTGCAGGGCAGCAAGACGATGGTGATCATTGCCCACCGGCTGACCACCGTGCGCGGCTGCGACATCGTCTACGAGGTCAAGGGCGGCCGCATCACCCGCCTGACCGACGCCGAGTTCGCCGAGCGGCTGCAGCAGAAGGCAGGAAAGAAACAGTGACACAAAAAAACGGGCAGGCTCCCCAAACAACAGGGGAGACCTGCCCGGTCTTTTTGTGTCAGCGTCGCAGACAAAGCAGCCAGCACATGGCGGCATAACAGTGGTTGGCGTACATCACGGCAGCCAGCCTGGCGCGAGGACCCACCGCCCTGGGCGGCTGCAAGACCGCAAAAAAAGCAGACGCCCCGGCGGGGCGTCTGCTTTTGATTTTTCAGATGCGGCCGCCGCGCGGCTTCAGTTCCCTTTCCTGCCGCGGCGGGGCAGCAGGCGGCTGAAAAAGCTGCGCAGGCGGAAGTCGATCTCGTGCACATAAGGGAATACCCGTCGGCCAAAGAACTGGTACATCCGCCGGTCCCGCCGGTCGCCGCGGGTCAGGTTCTGCGGTTCGGCAGAAAAAGGCTGGCCGGCCCAGGGGCTTTGGGCGTACATCGCCCGCCAAAGCTCCCCCGCCGGGTCCGTCTGCCCCTGATACCAGGGCCGGATCACCAGCTTGCAGGTGTTGAAATGGTAAATCACCGCGCCCTGCGCGCAGTCGGCGACCTCCTGGTCCGAAAAGCTGCACAGCGTGGGGTCCTCCATCAGCAGGCGCAGCCCGGCCGGGGACAAGGTGCGGAACCAGACGTTGTAGTTGTAGCGCAGCGACAGATGGCGGCAGCTGTCGGCAAACATCAGGTTGATCACGTCCTGATCCGCCATGGGGTAGACCTTGCCTTCCCGGAAGTACAGGTCTGGCCAGTTGGACGGGATGGACAGACGCAGTTGGGCGATGTGGAACAGCAGCACGCCCGCATTGATATAGGGTGCTTCGGGTGTCAGGCCCAGCGCGGCCCGGTACTGACGGTTGACGCAGTCCTCCACCGCGGCGATGGACACCCCCGAAAGGTCGGTGGCGTACAGCTCCGACAAATCACCCGCCACCAGCGTGTCGCCGTCCAGGTAAAGGACCCGGTCTACCTCGGCAGGCAAAAGCTGCGGCAGGAACAGCCGCGCCCAAGTCACCAGCGAGGGAAAGTCGCCCCACGCTTTCTGGCCGTAACGGCGAATGCTGTCCAGCTGGGGCAGGATGTCGATATACCGGACTTCCGCGTCATGGGCGGCGGCCAGCGCGCTCAGCGTCGCGCGACTGCGCGGCTGGAGCCCGCCGTCCAGGATAAAAAAGCAGATTGGACGCACAGGGGTGGCATGCAGGACCGATAGCATACTGACGCCGGTCTGCATACTGAACTGTTCGTCCGCTGCATAGCAAAGATACATGGTGGCCCTCCCGCACAGTCGAAAATAGGCAGGTCACCTGCCAGAGACATCCCGGAGCCGGGCAGCCCCGCTGCCGCTGTGCCGGCAGCAGGAAAACAGCGCCCCCTGTGGCTTTCACAAAAGAATGCACCGCCCCCGGCGCGCCGGGATGGGGCAAAGCCAAAGAATGCGGTGCAGGCGCCCGTCCTGCCGCCCCGCCGCAGCGCACCATTTACAATAACTGTCTCGTTATACCATAAATCGGGGAAGGATAGCAACACAGGGGTCAGAAAAATGCGTAGCGGTCAGAAAGGCAAAGCGGGCCAGAAAGCACGGCCGGCACCATCTTGCCCGTGCGGGAACCCTGTGCGGCAGGTCCTATACACGATTGTGGTTATTATAGCATATCAGTTGCATCTTTACAATATGGAAACATTTCTTCTTTGCCGGCTTTTGCCGCAAAAAGCCGGCCTCTTCCGCCCGCAAAAGCGGGGGACGGGCCGGCTTGCGAAACAGCGCGCCGCGGTCAGCTGAACATGACCACGTCGTTGGCGGGGGCCTGGGCAGGCTCGACGGCCAGCGCGGTCAGCACCGGCCCGGCCGAGTCGGGCGTCTGCCCCTTGTAGATGGGGTGGAACTTGATGTTGACCTTGGCCGTCAGCGTGATCCAGTCCCGCTGCTTCAGCTGCTTGTACGCGGCGTATTTGCAGGGGAAGCCCACAAACTGGATGTCCTGCACGCAGCAGGTCATGGCAAAGCGGCCGGGCACAAAGCTGTCCTTGCCCGCACGTTCGGTCTGGCAGATCTGGGCCAGGAATTTCACCGTTTTGCCGTCGTATTTCTTCATGTCGTCCATGCAGTCCATGTACCACACGCCGAAAAACTCCTCCGGGATCTCGATGACCGGGGCGTTTACGTCAAAGGGCAGCGGGTCGGGGATGTCGTCGTAAGCCACCGAGCCGTTGGCAAACTCGTAGGCGATGTCGCACCGGCGGCTGGCCTGGCGCACCAGCTTGTGGATCAGCACCCGGCTTTCCTCGTCGTTGACCTGCTCGGCGCGGTTGACTACCAAAAGCTCGCTGACCCGCAGCTTGTCCAGCAGCAGCGACCGCATGGCGTTGTCGCCCGCGTAGGTCTTGATGGTGGTGCCGTCGGCGGTGGCCAGGCACTGATAGATCAGCCAGTTGTCCGGCATGGCGTCGGCAAACTCCTGGATCAGCCACATGCCGTTGTACTCCACCACCACGCGGCCGCATCCGCTCTTTTTGGCCAGCTCCTCCAGATGGGGCTTGGTCAGCTGGCTTTTGTCCTCGATGTAGGCGACGGTCACGCCGCCGAAACCGAACTTGTCGGGGTCGTATTCTTCCTCGCCCTCCTCGCAGACAAGCAGCAGCGTCTTGTCGCCGGAGTCGAACTGGGGGTCCTCCATCGTCTCCTGGATAAAGCGGGTCTTGCCGCTCTCCAGCTGGCCGACGAACAGATAGACCGGGATCTCTCTTGCCGCCATAGAAACCTCCAAGGCTTTTGAATTGGGAATTAGAAATGAGGGATTTTGGCGCGGCCTGTGGCCGCGATTTGGAACAAGCGGCCTGCCGGGCAGGGCGCGGGGAACGCGATCATACGTGGAACAGCTGCGCCACTGCGTCCTCTTTCAGCTCGGCGCCGATCACGCACAGCTTGCCGGTGACGTCGGGGGTGCAGGCGCGGATCTCGTGCTCACCGGGCACCATGTCGAACTCGTACCAGGTGTCGCCGCCGTCCACGATGCCCTTGGCCCGCAGGATCTGGCCGTACTCGCCGCCGTCCAGCGCGGTCAGCGCCTGCTCCAGCTCCTCGCGGGTGAAGCGGCGGGCCGTCTCGCGGCCCCAGCTGGTAAAGATCTCGTCGGCGTCGTGGTCGTGATGATGGTGGTGCCCGCAGCCGCAGTGCCCGCCGTGCTCATGGTGGTGCTCGTCATGGTCATGGTGGCAGCAGCCGTGGCCGTGCTCCTCGTCCTCATGGCCGTGGTGGTGGCAGCAGCCCTCGTGGCCATGCTCTTCCTCCTCGTGATCGTGGTGGCAGCACGCATGGCCGTGCTCCTCGTCCTCATGGCCATGGTGGTGGCAGCAGCCCTCGTGGCCATGCTCCTCGTCCTCGTGATCGTGGTGGC
>HBJMC02800__coassemble_182_pt1 | contig 33038 bp, 30 predicted proteins | sample HBJMC02800__metabat2_low_PE_013 | metagenome-assembled genome bin HBJMC02800 | reverse complement strand
ATTTTTGGCGTTTTTTCTGGTTTTCGGGGCAGGGGAGGGGCCGCTTTTTCCGCCCGACGCGCCCAAAATGTTCCACGTGGAACAATTTGGCGGCCGAAGGACTTTTACAAGGAAAATATCAGATTTTTTCAAGGTATGGCCGCCGCGCGGGTGCTATACTCGTCTTATCGGCCGGGGCGTTGCCCCGGCAAAAAAGGAGGCCCCGCCCATGACGTTTCCCCGCAAAAAACATCCCGATCCTTCCGGCGAACCGCGCCGCGCCGCTTCAAGGTATTTTTGATTTACCGGTGCTATACTCTTTTTACCGGCCGGCCCCCCGGCAGAAAGGAGACCTGCATCCATGGATCCGCCCCGCACGCCCCGTCCGGCCGTTCCCGTCAAACGGCCGGCCCCGCACCGCCGCCCGCCGCGCCGGCAGGGGAGAGCCCGCCGCCGCGTCCGGCGGGACACACCGCTCCAGGCGTTCTGCCGGTTTGCCGGCACCTTTGTCCTGTCGCTGCTGGTGCTGATCCCGCTGGGGCTGGCGGTCGGGAGCAGACTTCTGCCCGACGCGCCCCCCGCCGGCGCCGCAGCGGCTGACACACAAACACCGCCGCCGACCCCTGTCACCGTTGACCTGAGCGGGCTGAACAGCCCCCATGCCATCCTGATCCGCCGCGGCGGAGAGGTTCTGGGCAGCCGGGACGCCGACGCGGTGCTGTACCCGGCATCACTGACCAAGATCATGACGGTGCTGCTGGCGGCCGAGTCCCTGCCCGACCTGGACGCGCCGGTCACGCTGGAGGACGGCATCTTCCCGCCGCTGTGGCAGGCCAACGCCTCCCTGGCGGGCTTTGCCGCCGGCGAGACCGTCCCGGTGCGGGACCTGCTGTACGGCGCGCTGCTGCCCTCCGGCGCCGAGTGCAGCGTCACGCTGGCCTGCAGCACGGCCGGGGACGAACAGACCTTTGTACAGCGCATGAACCAGCGGGCCGCCGCGCTGGGCATGCAGGATACCCATTTCTGCAACGCCACCGGCCTTCAGGACCCGGCGCATGTCTCCACCGTACGGGACATTGCGCTGCTGCTGGACGCCGCCCTGGATAACGAGACCTTCCGTCAGGTATTCACGGCCAGGCAATACACCACCGCCGCGACCGACGCCCACCCCGACGGCATTTTGCTGCAAAGTTCGATGTTCGCGGCTTTGGACGGGGAAAGCACCGGCAGGGCCGTGCTGCTGGGCGGCAAGACCGGCTACACCAGCGAGGCCGGCCAGTGCCTGGCCAGCCTGGCCGAGCTGGACGGGCAGGAGTACATCCTGGTCACCGCCGGCGCCCCCGGCGACCACTCGACCGCGCCGCTGCATGTGCAGGATGCGGTGACGGTCTACACCCGCCTGTCCGACGCCTGCGGCGGATAGCCGCCGTTTCCGCTTGCAGATAAAAAGCCGTGCGCTCTGTACAGAGCGCACGGCTTTTTATCGCATTATCGTACTATACTGCAATTTATTCCACATCCCGCACCGCCGCGACTGTCAATGTTGCCGCCAGGCATAAGGCAGTAACGCCCACACCATAGCCAACAGCCTGGCAAAGAATCGAATGTCCTCCCCCCAAAGCCAGCCAGTAGGGCATGGGCGTTACATAAAACACCAGCGCGGACAAAAAGGAAACAGCGGCCGGGTCCGGCGCAGAGACACTTACGATCACTCCGGCCAGAGTTACCACAAAACAGAAGGTAGCTCCGGCCAGCTCACTCCGGCAAAGCTGACATATCATCCAGATCATTGCATAGCTTGCCTGCAAAATCCAGGCGCTCTGCATCCAGAAGGATGCCATCCGTACCGGCTGGGAAATAGCCCCCGTGATCACCCCCAGCAGAACGTACAGCATTGCATACCACCCCTGCAGCAAAACTGTGTCCGCCGCAAAGCTGCCAACCGTATGCCGAACAAGGCCTACGCCATGGGCCATCCCCAATCGGGCAGCGCCTGCCGTTTTTCTTTGGCGAAATGCCGTCACTGCCACAAGAATGACAGCGATCCATATAAGGATCCCTACTGATAGGACTGTGCCAAGAGCTGTATCGGCCACATCCCCTGCAGGCAATGAACCACCGGGGAAAATTCCCACCCGCCTGCCGTCGACCCAGGTTATGTCCACGATTTGCGAATCCTTGACTTCCAGGGCAAACGCTATGCACAGCGCACCGAACAGGGTTAAAAATCCCGGCAGACGGGTACAGCAAAGAGCATACAGAGAGGAAGAAAATCTGCTGGCCCGGTGCGTTTTTTTCCTCACGGCGGATCTTTCCATCTTCCACAGGATCCTATGCGCCTTTCCAGTGCGGTGCCTCTTTTCGGTTTCCGGACGGTGGAGGGCGCTCCACCCCAGACCTGCCCCGACAGCAAGCGTCGAGATCATCCAAACCACCATCTCGCCGCAAAACTGCGGCGTGATATTCAAGGCACACAGCCGGGACCAATAATAGGTAGGCATCGCTTTGGCTGCCAGCTGCATCACAAGGGGCTGCTCAGCAAACTTTTCATAATTCACCTGGTAAAGCAGCACCCCCGCCAAGGGGAGAATGCTTGTTGCAAGTACTGCAGCTGCATGATTTTTCAACCAGAGTGTAACGGCCGCTGCTAATGCAAGAAACGCCCCTAGTACCAGAAGATTTGCCATCGATACCATACAAAACAGCAGGATACTTCCGGGCGCAGGCGCCATCCCCATTTGAATGGCCGTGATAACAAAGCAAATTCCGTAAAAAGCCAGCTGCAAAAGCAGAGAAACACTGCAAACCATCCAGAATTTGGTGCGATACAGCGCGACCAGACGTCCCCCGTGACTGACAAGAAGTTCATCGGTGCGTGCCCGGCGTTCCGCTGCAAACTGCGCAACGCACAGATTAAGAGGGATCAGCCAGCTAAATACCGTCATGCTCTGGGAACTGCGCACCAACTGCAGGCCAGATTGCCCGCTTGCCATTGGCACGTCCTTGAAGAACCCGATGGAGGCCAGCGGCTCCAAAAGATCGCCCGCCACCATAAAATACATGGTCCCGCTGCTGACAAACCACAGCAGCATCAATACAAACCCCAGCACAGCCCAAAGCTTTGCTTTTGCATAAAACAGCTTGATCCCTTCCGCTTCAGCCTGCATCAGCATGACTGTCACCTCCCACCAGCGCCGTGAAATATGCCTCCAGCCCCTCGCTGCGCACCGCCAGTTCCTGCACTTGCAGGCCGTTTTCCACCAGTATGCCGGCCACAGCAACAGCCGCATCCGTTTTCACCGGGGCCAAGCGCAGCCCCTCCGCCGTTGCCTGGCAGCGTGTATCCGGGAACGTCCTGCAAAGGATCCCTGTTGCCTGCCGATCATTGTCGGTCCGGACCAGCAGATACTTTTCGCAGCGGGCATCCAGTTCTTGCGCCGTCAGCTGTTCCAGCAGCCGCCCCCTATGCAAGATACCGTAGCTGGTGGCAAGCTGGTGCAGCTCGCTGAGGATATGGCTGGAAAGCAAAATCGTCATCCCCTGTTCCCGGTTCAGTTTTTCCAAAAGATGTCGCAGCTCCTGGATCCCCATCGGGTCCAGCCCATTGAGTGGTTCATCCAACACCAAAAATTCCGGCTTATCCAAAAGTGCAATTGCCAGCCCCAGCCGCTGCCGCATCCCCAGCGAGAATTTTCCTGCCGGCTTGCCGCCTGTATCCTTCAGACCCACCAATTGCAGGGTAGGGGCAATAGCCGCTTCGTCCAGCCCCCGCTGCAGGCACTGTACTTTCAGATTTTGCCAAGCCGTTAAATCCGCGTATAAAGCAGGACCGTCCACAAGACATCCCATCCGGCGGCGCATTTTGATCTGATCGGCAGCGTTTTCCGCACCAAATAGAAACATCCTGCCCCGGGACGGGCGAGTCAACCCGCAAAGGATCCTCAGCAGGGTCGTTTTACCCGCGCCGTTTTCTCCGATCAGGCCATAAATTTGCCCGCGCGGGATCGTGATATTTACATCCTGTAATGCTGCCGTATACCGGTATTCCTTATATAAGTGTTTCGTGGTAAAAATCAGTTCGCCCCTGTTTTCCATATTTGTCCTCCATGTCCATCTTGTGCGGATCGCTTCAATCAGTATAACGATCCAAGGTACACACATTTGGCGCAGCATGTTAAGGATCACCTTAATGGAACACCGGGTTTCTCTCTTTTCCTGGCTCCGGATACAAAAAACACCTGCCCCGTAAAAAGGCAGGTGTGCCCGCAGGGCGGGAATCTCCCGCGCCCTTTGAGACAGTCCACCGGACTGTCTCAAGCCGGACGGGACCGCCGGCTACGCCGCGTCCGGCACGGGCTGTTCGATTCCCGTACGGGTCGCCGGGTCTCTCGCTTTTTTCTGGCTCCGGATACAAAAAAACACCTGCCTTTTTGCAAGGCAGGTGTTTGGTGACCCGTACGGGAATCGAACCCATGTTACAGCCGTGAAAGGGCCGTGTCTTAACCGCTTGACCAACGGGCCTTAGAAACACAGAGCTTCGCTAAAATCTCCGACATCCTCGCCCACTATTGCAGGCGACGTCCCCCTTATTTTAGCGAAACTCTGTCAATGGTAGCGGTAACTGGATTTGAACCGGTGACACTTCGGGTATGAACCGAATGCTCTAGCCAACTGAGCTATACCGCCACATATTCCGCATCCTAAATAAAAGGTGCCTTATTATTATAGGGAAAAGGACCCCCGTTGTCAAGGCTTTTCTGTCAAATTTTTTTCATCTTTTTGGGGCATTTCCTTCTGCCGGCCCTCTTTCGATACAAATTCCCGTTATATGCAGGCGGACCCGTCTTTTCGGCTTCCTCTCCGCTGCTTTGAAAAAAGAAATGCCCGGCCGCCTGCCTTGGCAGATCGTGCAGGCGGCCGGGACATATTCTGTCAGTTCTGCAAATCGTCAGCCTGTGTGCAGCATTTCAGCCGCAGGCTGTTCACAGGGGATCTTACAGCCCCAAAGCGGCCAGATAAGCGGCCTCCTGCGCGGCGATCTGGGCCTGGTAGGCGGCGATGGCGTTCAGGTAAGCGGCGTTCCGGGCGTCCGCGGCGGCCTGGACAGAATTGCCGTAAGCGACGATGGCGTCGTTCTGGGCCAGCTGGGCGGCATGGGCGGCGTTGCCGGCGGCCACGATGGCGGCGGCTTCCGCGTCGGCCTTGGCGGCGGCCTGTGCAACATAGGCGGCAACGGCGTCAAGGTATGCTTCTTCCTTGGCGGCGATCTGTGCCTGATACGCAGCGATCGCGCCGGCGTAGGCGGCATTCTTGGCAGCCTGGGCGTCACGCAGGGACTGCGCATAGGCGGCGATGGCGTCGTTCTGGGCCAGCTGAGCAGCGTGGGCGGCGTTGCCGGCGGCCACGATGGCGGCGGCTTCTGCGTCGGCCTTGGCCGCAGCCTGTGCCGAGTAAGCGTTCACTGCCTTGACGTAAGCGTCCTCTTTGGCAGCGATCTGGTCCTGGTAGGCCGCGACTGCCTGGGCATAGGCGGCTTCACGGGCATCGGCGGCAGCCTGGATCGGGTTTTCGGCCAGGACAGGCACCGACAAAGCGGCCAGCAGCGTCAATGTCAGCAGCATAGAGATCAGTTTTTTCATACCTTAAGTACCTCCTTTGAGTCCGCCCTGATTGCTTTTTCCAAACGGGAGGGCGGCTGTTTTCTGTTTGGCAATTCAAGTATAGTACACATTTGTGAAAAATGCAATGGGTTCTTCGTCTTATTTGCCATATTTTTTACACATATTATTCATTTTTAATCATTTTTGACACCAACTCAGCAAAGGTTACCACATATTCTGGGATTCCTTGTCCTTCTGTTGCCGTGCAGACGCCCCGGCAGGCGGCCTTGCTCTTGATTCGCCGCCTGCTTCTTCCCCCGCCATCGGCGAGCCTGCAAACTCCGGCCGCGGGCTGCTGCCGCCATGGCCGAAGATGCCGCCCTCCAGCGGCAGGCAGCCCGCCAGCAGAACTGCCAGCAGCAGGCCCAAAACCGCCAGCTTCCATCGCTTGCTGTGCATATTGGTTTCCTCCCGGTCATACGAACCTTTTCACAAACGGGATATGCGACGCCAGAAACACCGCCGCCCAGCTGGCGGCCAGCACGGCCGCAGCCAGTACCGGCAGCCACCAGATCGCCGGCAGCGCGTAGGTGGATATCCCAAATTTCCGCAGCCCCAGCAGAAACACCACATGGACCAGGTAAATGCCCAGGCTGCGGTCGGCCAGCGCCCGAAAGATGCGCGCCGCCCGCCCCTGCGGCGGCAGTTTCGGGATCTGCTGGAACAACAGAAATACCGCCGCCGCGCCACAGGCCACGTTGAGCCTTCTTTGATCCAGCCAAAAATCCGAAAACACGCCGCTTTGGCAGGAAAGCCGCCACGTTGCCGCCATGCTCCACAGCGTGCCGATCCCCCCGGCCAGAAAAACGCACCGCCTTGCCGGCGCTTGCAGCGGCCAGCGGCGCATCCGGCACCCCAGCAGCAGATAGAACAGGTAGCCGGTGTCCAGATAAAATTTGTCCAGAAAGCCCTCCATCCACCCAAAGCCCGGGACCCCGGCCAGCGAGGGCAGCAGGATGGTGCTGGCAAACGCGACCAGCAAGGCGCGGTCGGTATCCCGCCTGCGGCGGGTGATGCGCACCAGCAGCGGCAGCATGGCATAGACGCCGCTGAGCAGCAAAAGATACCACAGGTGGAACTCCCCCTGCAGGACCCCGCGCGCAAAGCCCGGCAGGTCCAGCCCCCCGCCCTGCCGGCCGATCAGGGTGTAGCCCGCCGACCAGACCAGGTAGCAAAGCAGGAAATGCCCGGCCTTCCGCCAGCTTTTTCCCTCGGCCTGCCGGCAATCCCTGCGGCCCGGCACAAGCCAGCCGGTCACCATCAAAAACACCGGCACGCATACCCGGCAAAGGCTGTTGTACAGGTTGGAAACATTCCACTGCGCCGTGCCGGGCAGGATCTCCCCGATCTGCCAGGTGCACAGGTGACCCAATATCACGCCGAACAGGCAGACGCCTTTCAAAACATCCAAAAACGGGGTCCTTGTCTTTTCGCCGCCGGCCGGCCTTGGGGCGGGCGGCCCGCTTTGGCAGCGGCCCGGTTCAGCCGGCGGATTCCAGCCGGAACAGTTCATCTTTCGTCATATCCGGGAAAAAGCATCGCTGGATGGTCAAAACCTCCGGCCAGGTGAACGGGCTTTTCCCGCAGAGCTTGTTGTTCAGCGCCTGCGTTGTGATACCGGCGGCTGCTGCGATCACGGATTTTTTGATGCCCCGCTCGGCGATCTTCTGTTCCAGCGTGCTGTATCCCATAGGGTTTGACATCCTCTCAAAAAGTTCCGTTTTTGGTTTTCCATGAAATAAGTTTAATACCTAGTTCGGAACTTGTCAACTGTTTTGTCGCCTGCCGTTCTCCCGTTTTCGGCATCTTTTATTGACGCAGCGGTGCAAAATCGGTATACTGAAAACAACGTCACCGGGAGGGGTATTATGGAACTGGGCATGCTGATCCAACAAAAGCGCCGGCAGGCGGGGCTTACCATCGACGAGCTGAGCGAAAGATCCGGCGTTCCCAAGGGAACGCTGAACAAGATCATCAACGGCGTCACGCGGGACCCGCAGCTGGAGACCGTCAAGGCGCTGGCCCGCGCGCTGGACTGTACGCTGGAGGACTTTGACGACAGTCCCCGTCCCCGCACGCTGACCCAGCCGGAATATGCGCTGATCCAGAAATACCGCCGCCTGGACGAGCACAGCCGCCGCCTGGTGGAGCTGGTCGTCGACCAGGAACTGTCCCGGCCAAAGGGCTGATTTTTCATATTCAAATACCAAAAAACCGTGCAGGCCCGAAAAACGGGTCTGCACGGTTTGTTTTTTGTATTAGTGCGGCACAGGGGCAACGCGGCCGGCGGGCGAGATTATCCCGCCCCGCGGCCAGGCAACCCCCCCTGCCGGGCTGCAAATGTGCGTGTGGGCAAAGCTGTGCCGCCTTACTCCTCGCTGTCGCCGTCCTCCGGGTCGTTCGCGCCCTCGTCGGCGGTGGCGTCCTCGGCCTCCAGGCGGGCGATCTCCTCGGCGGAAAGTTCGTCCTCGCCCTCCGGCGCTTCCTCCGGCTTGGCGGTCTCGGCGGTGTTGTCCCGCTCCACGCGGGCCATCATGGCCAGCTTGTCGTCCTCGGCCAGGCGCATCACCCGCACGCCGCTGCCGTAGCGGCTCTGCACGTTGATGTCGTCGGCATGCATGCGGATCAAAATGCCTTCCTGGCTGATCAGGATCAAATCGTCGGTGTCGTCCACGATCTTGACCGCCGCCACGCCGCCCTTGGCATAGTTGCGGATGCCCTTGCCGCCGCGGTGGGTCATGCGGTAATCATCGATGCGGCTGCGGCGGCCCTTGCCGTTCTCGGTAACGGTCAGCATGGTGGCGCCGGGCCGGCAGACGCAGACGCCCACCACGTAATCGCCCTCCGCCAGGCGGATGGCCCGAACGCCGCGGCTGGCGCGGCCCATGGACCGGGCGCCGGCCTCGGTAAAGTGGATGGCCATGCCGTCGTGGGTGGCCACGATCAGCTCGTCATTGCCGCCGGTCAGGTGGCACCAGGTCAGCGCGTCGCCCTCGTTCAGGCTGATGGCGATCAGGCCCGCCTTGCGGATGTTCTTGAACTGGCTAAGCGGCGTGCGCTTGATCAGGCCCTGCCGGGTGACCATGGTGATATAGCTGTTTTCCTGGTCGATGTCGGCGGGCTGGCGCATCATAATGGTGACCTTCTCGTCATTCTGCAGCTGCAGCAGGTTGACGATGTTGGTGCCCTTGGAGGTCCGGGCGCCTTCCGGCACCTGGTAGCCCTTCAGCCGGTAGACGCGGCCCTTGTCGGTCATGAACAGCATATAGTCATGGCTGGAACCGACAAACAGCTCCTCGGTAAAGTCCTCGTCCTTGTGGCTCAGGCCGGCGATGCCGCGGCCGCCGCGGTTCTGGGCGGTGTAGGTGTCGGCGGCGGTGCGCTTGATATAGCCCGCATGGGTCAGGGTGTAGACGCACTGCTCCTCCGGGATCAGGTCCTCGATGTCCACCTCGCCGGAGACAGCCTCGATGGCGGTGCGGCGCTCGTCGCCGTACTTTTCCTTCATGGCCAGCAGTTCGTCCTTCAAAATGGCCTTGACCCGGCTGTCGTCGGCCAGGACCTCGCGGTAATCCGCGATGCTTGTGTGCAGCTCGTCCAGTTCGTTCTCGATCTTTTTGATCTCCAGGCCGGCCAGGCGTCCCAGCGGGAAGCGGCAGATGGCCTCGGCCTGCACATCGTCAAAGCCGAACTGCTCCATGATGGCGGCTTTTGCCTCGGCCTGGCCGCCGCCGCAGTGGCGGATGGCGTAAATGACCTCGTCCACAATGTCCACGGCCCGCTTCAGGCCTTCCAGGATATGGCAGCGGTCCTCGGCCTTTTTCAGCTCAAACTGGGTGCGGCGGCGGATGACCTCGTCCTGGAAGTCCACATACCGCTGCATCATGCCCTTGAGGGACATGATCTTGGGGGTCTTGTGGTCCAGCGCCAGCATGATGACGCCCACCGTGTCCTGCAGCTGGGTATAGCGGTAAAGCTGGTTCAGGACCACCTGGGGGTTGGCGTCCTTTTTCACTTCAATGACGATGCGCATGCCCTTGCGGCTGGACTCGTCGTTCAGGTCGCTGATGCCCTCGATCTTTTTGTCCTTGACATAGTCGGCGATGGACTCGATCAGGCGGGCCTTGTTGACCATGTAGGGGATCTCGGTGACGATGATCTCAAACCGGCCGTTTTTCTTCTCGACGATCTCGGCGCGGCCGCGCAGCGTGATCTTGCCGCGGCCGGTGGCGTAGGCGGCGCGGATGCCGGAACGGCCCATGATGATGCCGCCGGTGGGGAAATCGGGGCCCTTGACATACTCCATCAGGCCGGGCAGGTCGATGTCCGGGTCGTCGATCAGCGCGATGATGCCGTCGATGACCTCCCGCAGGTTGTGGGGCGGGATATTGGTGGCCATGCCCACCGCGATGCCCTGGCTGCCGTTGACCAGCAGGTTGGGGAAGCGGCTGGGCAGCACGCTGGGTTCCTTTTTGGTCTCGTCAAAGTTCAGCGCCCAGTCGATGGTCTCCTTGTCGATGTCGGTCAGCATGTCGCAGGCGATCTTGCTCATGCGGGCCTCGGTGTAACGGTAAGCGGCCGGGGGGTCGCCGTCCACCGAGCCGAAGTTGCCCTGGCCGTCCACCAGCGGGTACCGCATGCTGAAATCCTGGGCCAGACGCACCATGGCGTCGTAAACGCTGGCGTCGCCGTGGGGGTGATAGCTGCCCAGCACGGCGCCGACGGTGTCGGCAGACTTTTTGTAGGGGTGCTGGGGGTCGTTGTTGCGCTCGTACATGGTGTACAGGATGCGCCGGTGCACGGGTTTCAGGCCGTCGCGCACGTCGGGCAGCGCGCGGGAGACGATGACCGACATGGAATAATCCAGAAACGCGGTCTCAATCTCCTTCTTGACGTCGCGCACAATGACCTTGGTACCGGACCCCGGCACCATCACGATATTTTCTTCCATTTGTGTACCACCTTTTGTTTGGGCTTTGGGGATACGATGCAGCGATTTTGAAATCAGGAATTTTGGTTGTCCGGCGGCCTTTGGCCGCCTCTAAAAATTTTATGGAGCAGCCTGCCATTGGAAGGCGCCCCTGTAAGGGGAGCTGTCGGCGTAAGCCGACTGAGGGGTGCATTGCCGCCTTGCCAAGGCAGTATCATAAATCTATTTGGTCAACAATCCATCCTATGATGCATCCCTGATGGGGAGCCTGCCGCTATGCCGTGTTATCTCGTGAAAGATTTTTTCACAAACCGCCATAAATTGAGGGTAAAGATACGGCAGAGCGGCAATGCACCCCTCCGCCCGCTTCGCGGGCACCTCCCCTTGCAGGGGAGGCTTTTCCAACAGAAACCACCCGGAAACCCATCCTCAATTCCAATTTTTGAGTGCACAGACGCGCACGGATATTCTTTAATTTCTAATTTTTTGCTTTTACACGTCCAAATTCGCGTACTTCGCGTTTTTCTCGATGAACTCGCGGCGGGGTTCCACCTGGTCGCCCATCAGGACGGTGAAAGCCTCGTCGGCGCGCTCGGCGTCCGCGATGGTGATCTGCACGATCACCCGGTTGTCCGGGTTCATGGTGGTCTCCCACAGCTGGTCGGGGTTCATCTCGCCCAGGCCCTTGTAGCGGCTGATCTTGGCGCCGGGCATTTCGGCCGAAAGGGCGTCCTTCTCGTCGTCGTTGTAGGCATATTTGACCGTCTGGCCCTTTTGCAGCTTGAACAGCGGCGGCTGCGCCACATAAACATAACCGTTCTCGATCAGGGGCCGCATATAGCGGAAGAAGAAGGTCAGCATCAGGGTGCAGATATGGCTGCCGTCCACGTCGGCATCGGCCATGATAAAGATCTTGTGGTAGCGCAGCTTGCTGATGTCGAACTCGTCGCCGATGCCGGTGCCCAGCGCGGTGATGACCGGGGTCAGCTTGTCGTTGCCGTAGACCTTGTCCACGCGGGCTTTTTCCACGTTGAGCATCTTGCCCCACAGGGGCAGGATAGCCTGGATGTTGGAATCCCGGCCCTGCTTGGCGGAACCGCCGGCGGAATCGCCCTCGACGATGTAGATCTCGGTCTTGCTGGGGTCCTTCTCGCGGCAGTCGGCCAGCTTGCCGGGCATGCGGCTGGTCTCCAGCGCGCTCTTGCGGCGGACCAGGTCGCGGGCCTTTTTGGCGGCGGCGCGGGCGCGGGCCGCCTGGGTGGCCTTCTCAAACACCGCCTTGGCCACGGCGGGGTTCTCCTCAAAATATTCGGTCAGCTTGTTGTAGACCATGCGGCTGACCAGCGTCTTGATATAGGTGTTGCCCAGCTTGGCCTTGGTCTGGCCCTCGAACTGGGCCTCCTGCAGCTTGACGCTGATGACGGCGGTCAGGCCCTCCTGCACGTCGCTGCCGGACAGGTTGTCGTCCTTGTCCTTCAGATAACCCTTGGAACGGCCGAAGTCGTTGAACACACGGGTCAGCGCGGTCTTGAAGCCCTCCTCGTGGGTGCCGCCGTCCGGGGTGTGGACGTTGTTGGCAAAGCTCAAAATCAGGCTGTTGAAGCTGTCGTTATACTGCAGCGCCACCTCGGCCACCGCGCCGTCGGCCTCGCCCTTCATATAGATGACCTGGGGGTGCAGCACGGTCATGTCCCGCTTTTCGTGCAGATACTGCACAAAGCTGCGGATACCGCCCTCGTAGCACATGCTTTCGCGGCGGGGTTCGGGATTTTCCTCGCTGGTGCGCTCGTCGGTCAGGGTGATGCGCACGCCGGCGTTGAGGAAGCTCTCCTCCCGCAGGCGCTTGAGCAGCGTCTCGTAGTCGTACTCGGTGCTCTCGGTAAAGATGGTGGGGTCGGGCTTGAAGGTGACGGTGGTGCCGGTGGAGGCCGCCGCGCCGATCTTTTTCAAATCGCCCTCGGCCACGCCGCGTTCAAACTTCTGCTCATACTCGACGCCGTCGCGGCGGACGCGGACCACCAGCCACTCGGACAGGGCGTTGACCACCGACGCACCCACGCCGTGCAGGCCGCCGGCCACCTTGTAGCCGGAGTCCTCGCCGCCGAACTTGCCGCCGGCGTGCAGCACGGTAAAGACGACGGTGACGGCGGGGATGCCCATTTTGGGCTGGATGTCCACCGGGATGCCGCGGCCGTTGTCAGTGACTTCGATGATATTGCCCTGCTTGATGGTCACCTCGATGTGGGTGCAGTAACCGGCCAGCGCCTCGTCGATGGAGTTGTCGACGATCTCGTAGACCAGGTGGTGCAGGCCCCGCGGCCCGGTGGAGCCGATATACATGCCGGGACGCTTGCGGACGGGGTCCAGGCCCTCCAGGACCTGGATCTGGTCGCCGCCGTACTCGTGGTCGGTGACGGTCTCTCGGTTGGTTTCGGTAATGATCTCTTTCGCCATTCGGTGTTCGTCCTTCCCTTCTGTCTGGTGGATGAGAAAACCCTCTCTATCAAAATGAAACTGGAATATTCCAGAAATGACGTTTGGATGTATTTTCCGGCAACTGCCTGCTATTTGGCAGATCTTACCGTCAGGATATTTGCGGCGCAAAGTGCCGCACCCTTCCGTCTGCGCCTTGCGGCGCATCCACCTCCCCTTGCAGGGGAGGCTTTTGGGCGGCTGCCGCTTTGGAAGGCTCCCCTGCAAGGGGAGCTGTCACCGCAGGTGACTGAGGGGTGCATTGCCGCCGTGTGGGGCCGATGTTCCAAACGCATCGGCAACGCTACGGGATCACGGCTTTGCGCTTTTGCGCTTCCGTCAAAATTTTACTGCATACCGCTGCAAACTGTGTGTTGACTTCTGCATTGGAAAACCGCAGCACATCAATATGGATGGAATTTAGGAAATCTGCCCGCTTTGCATCCGCGGCCCTGCCCTCTTTTTCATAATGTTGTGACCCATCAATTTCAATTGCCAGCCTTGCGCTATGACAATAAAAGTCCAAAATGTAAGGCCCCATAATTTTTTGCCTTACAAAGCGAAAGGGGCAGGTCCTCAAATAATCGTACCAGAGATGGCGCTCCTGGGGTGTCATGGTCTTACGCAGCACCCTGGCATTCTCCAGCAATTTTCCATTACGCGGATACCCCATCTTTTTGCCTCTCTGTGTGCCATCCCGAAAAAATACCTGCCTGGCAGGGCGGCGCATCCACCTCCCCTTGCAGGGGAGGCTTTTGGGCGGCTGCCGCTTTGGAAGGCTCCCCTGCAAGGGGAGCTGTCACCGCAGGTGACTGAGGGGTGCATTGCCGCCTGGCCCTGGCTGTAACAAACCGGTCTGACGATCTGCTTCGACTGTTTTTTGGAAAATTGCTTCCGCCTGCGGCGTGAAATTCTGTAACCCCCGGCAGGGGGGATTTTTTCACAGCACCAGCTTCTCCGCCCTGCCTTTCAGCGCGGCGGTGGACAGCTCGGTGACGTAGATGGTCTCGGTGGGGAAATCGGTCAGGATAAAGCTTTTGGGGATATCCGCGGACAGGTCCACCACGGCGCCCTCCTTCTCAGCATTGGCGAGAAACTCGTGGGTGATGCGCCCCGGCGAGGTGCTGTCCAAATCAAAAAATCCCACAACATCGCGGGTATTCAAAACAAAATCCCGCCCTGCGTGCATCAGCATGGCAAGCCCCCCCTCATGTTTCAAACGGAGTCTCGGACGTTTGGCCGCCCTGCACAAACACCAGCTTGCCGTTGGTGCGGGCAAAGGCGGCGGAGTCGCAGGTGGTCACAAAGGTCTGCTTGTCCTCGATGCGGGTCAAAAGATAGGCCTGCCGGGCGTCGTCCAACTCGCTGAGCACGTCGTCCAAAAGCATCACCGGGTGCTCGCCTAAAATTTCGCCGGCCACGCTGGCCTCGGCCAGCTTCAGGCTCAGCACCGCGCTGCGCTGCTGGCCCTGGCTGCCGTAGATCCTGCCCGGCTGGCCGTCGATGTCAATGTCCAGGTCCTCCCGGTGGGGGCCCGCCAGGCAGAACCCCGCCCGCAGTTCGGTGGGCAGCACCTCCCGCAGCCGGGCGGCCAGCGCCTCCGGCGTGGGGTCGCAGCAGGGCCGGTAGGTCACCTGCAGCGTTTCGGCCCCGCGGGAGATATCCCGGTAGTTCTGCGCCGCGGCCGGGGCCAGTTTGTCCAGGTACGCCGCGCGCCGGGCCATCACCTCGGCGCCGGTTTTGGCCAGCCCCTCGTTGAAGGTCTCCAGCAGCGTGCCGGCGCCGGGGGTGATGTCGTAAGCCTTCAAAAGTGCGTTTTTCTGGGACACCGTGCGGGAATACCGCCGCAGTGCGGTCAGATACCCCGGATACAGCTGGCACAGCGCCGCGTCCAGAAACCGCCGCCGGCCCTCCGGCCCGCCCTTGACCAGGCTCAGGTGGTTGGGGTCGAACACCACCGCGGTAAAGGTGCCCGCGATGGACGCCGCCCGGCCCCGGTCGGCGCCGTTCAAGCGGGCGGTGCGGCCGGGGCGCTGGGTGCCCTTGCCCCCCACCGTCAGCCGCAGGGCCTGGTCCCGGCCGCCGGCATTGAACGCCGCCTCCAACACCGCAAAGGGCGCGCTGCGGCAAATCAGCTCGGCGTCCTTGGCACCGCGGAAGCTCTTGCCGCCGGTCAGCAGCCAGACTGCCTCCAACAGGTTGGTCTTGCCCTGGCCGTTCGGCCCGCAGATCACCGTCAAAACCGGCGACGGCACAAGTTCGGCCTCCGCCAGATTGCGGAAATTCTCCACCCGCAGATGTTCCAGGCGCATCAGCGGCCCTCCGCCACCCGCAGGGTGCGGCCGTCCATCGTGACCTCGTCGCCGGCCACGCACTTTTTGCCCCGCATGGTGCAGGGCGCGCCGTTGACCAGCACCTCGCCGCCCTGGATGCGCTCCTTGGCTTCGCCGCCGGTCTCGCACCAGCCGGCAAACTTCAACAGCGCCTCCAGCTTGATGAAATCGGTGTGGATGCGTATGGTCTCAACTGAATTTTCCATGTTTGTACGACCTTTTTCTTGCAATTGGGAATGAGGGATTTGGTGCGGCCGCAGGGCGCACATCAGAAACAGGGCAGGCTCAGCGGCTTGTGTCTGTGCCAGCGCCAAAAGGATACCGGCCAATTCTGCGCGGCAATGCACCCCTCAGTCACCTGCGGTGACAGCTCCCCTTGCAGGGGAGCCTTCCGAGTGACAGCCGCCTGCAAAGCCTCCCCTGCAAGGGGAGGTGGATGCGGCGTATGCCGCAGACGGAAGGGTGCATTGCCGCCTATATCCTGCCAATATCCTTGGCGGCGGCACCACGCATATTTTCAGATCCCGCGGCCGCAGGCCGCACCTCAATTCCTCATTTTTCCGTGTCTCGTCCGCTGTGTCCCGCGGCATCACTCGTTTTTGAACCGCACCGGCAGCACCAGGTAGATAAAGTCCTTGCCCTCTTCCGGCAGGACCTTGACCGGGCTCAAGGGGCCGTTGATCTCCAAAAGCACCCGCTCGCTGCGGGCGTTGCGCAGGGCTTCCAGCATATAGCGGTTGTTAAAGCCGATCTCGACGGTGTCGCCCTCCATCTTTTCGGGCGGGAACTCGTCCATCACCCGGCCCAGCGTGGTCTGGCAGCGCACGGTGATCTTGTCCGGCGCAAAGGTGATGCGCAGCGGGTTTTTCAGCCGCTCGGTGATGATCAGCGAGGCACGCTCGATGGTGTCGATGAACTGCTTGCAGTCCACCACCACCCGGCTGCGGCTGCCCTCCGGGATGACCTGCTTGTAATTCAAAAATTCGCCCTCGATCAGGCGGCTCATGATGGTGTAGCCGTTGGTGGTGAACACCACATACCGGCGGTTGGCGTCGATCTTGATGTCGTCGTCCGGCCCGCCCATGATCTTCAAAAGTTCCTGCAGCGTCTTTGCGGGGATGATGATGCGGATATCGCGGCTGCACTCCACATCCCGCTGGATGATGGCCAGCCGGTAGCCGTCCAGCGCCACCACCGTCAGGCTGCCCGGCTCAATGACAAACAGCTCGCCGGTGTGCGCGGGCTTTTTGTCGTCCTGGCTGACCGCATAGATGGTCTTTTCGATCATTTCTTTCAGCATGCCGCACTTGACGGTCATGGTATTCTCGGCGCCGGGGTTGGGCAGCATCGGGTATTCGCCGGCCAGCATGGCGGGGATCTCAAACTCGGCCACGCCGCCGCGGACCATGGCGGTGCCGTTGTCCTCCAGCTCCACATGGACGGTGCCTGCGGGCATGCGGGCCACCATGCTGCCGAACAGCTTTGCGTCCAGCACCATCTCGCCGGGCACCAGCACATTGCACTCGATGGTGGTGGTGATGCCCATCTCCATATCGTAGCCGGTCAGCGTCAGCGAAAAGCCCTCGGCTTTCAGCAGGATGCCCTGCAGGATGGGGATGGCCGCGCGGTTGGTGATGGCGCGGGAAACGCCGTCGATGGCCGAGGCGAGAAGTGTCTTTTCACATTCGAATTTCATGCGGAAGCCTCTTTTCTCAAAAAAAGTGTTTGTGCGGGCTGTTTTGTGTCTGCTGCGTCTGCACACAGACACCCCGCACAGAGGATGGTTTCTGGCAGCGGCTTTTTGCGGGGGGAGAAACGGTCTTTTGGTTCCCGTATTGGCGTTGTGCTTTGCGTCTGCTGGCAGGACTGTATTTTTATGCATTTGCTTTTTGGAAGCAGAAACAGAAATCTTGGATAGTAGTAGTAGTAGGGGCCGTGAAATCTGTGGAAAAGTCCTGTGCGGGCAGTTCCGCGGCGGGTTTGTACCGTGTTGAAAAAGTTCCCCGCGTTGTGTGAAAGATGTTGAAAAGGGGAAAAAACTTTGTTTTACACACCCTTCGGTGGAAAACTGGTGTTAATTGTTGAAAAAACGGTTGAAAGTGTTGAGAACCTGCCGGGCCGGCTGTTTCCCCCTTCGGGACGCCCCTGCCCGGCAGATTTTGCCCTGCCGCGGGGCTGCCGGGAGGAATACACCGCCCGATCTGCACAAAAATTGTACGCCACTGGCAAACAAACGGTGCAGGTCAGGTGCGGACATTCTTGATGATGTCGTCCACCGTCTCTTTGATGTGGCGGTCGCGGTTGATGTTCTCCTCCATCGTTTTCAGGCTGTACACCACGGTGGAGTGGTCGCGCTGGAACTCGGAGCCGATGGCCTCCATGCTCATGCCGGTGATTTCCCGGATGATGTACATGGCCATCTGGCGCGCGGTGCTGACGTTGGCGTTGCGCTTTTTGCCGCGGATGTCGGAGGGCAACACGTTGTAGGTGCGGGCCACCTCGTTGATGATCTTCTCGATGGTCACGGGGATGGGCTGGGTGTCGTTGAGCGTATCCTTGATGGCGGTCATGGTCACGCCGATGCAGGGGGCGATGCCCTCCAGCATATAGTAGGCGTTGAGCTTTTTGACCGCGCCCTCCAGCTGGCGGATGTTCTGCTTCAGGTGGTTGGCGATGTATTCGGCCACATCGTCGGGCAGGTCCAGGTTCAAAAGCTCTGCCTTGCGCTTGACGATGGCCACCCGCGTTTCAAAGTCCGGCGGCTGGATGTCGGCGGTCAGGCCCCACTCGAACCGGGTGCGCAGACGTTCCTCCAGGCTTTTGATCTCCTTGGCCGGGCGGTCGCAGGCCAGCACGATCTGCTTGCCGGCGTTGTGCAGCGTGTTGAAGGTGTGGAAAAACTCCTCCTGCGTCGCTTCCTTGCCGGCGATGAACTGGATGTCGTCGATCAGCAGCACGTCGGCTTCCCGGTATTTCTGGCGGAACTGCTCGGTGGTGTTGTTGCGCACCGCGGTGATAATCTCGTTGGTGAACTTTTCACAATCCACGTAGACGATGTTGAAATCGGGATGGTTTTTCTTGATCTCGATCTCAATGGCATTGAGCAGGTGGGTCTTGCCCAGGCCGGACGGCCCGTAGATGAACAGCGGGTTGTAGGCGCCGGAGGGGTTGGCCGCCACCGCCTGGGCCGCCGCGTAGGCAAACTGGTTGGACGGCCCCTTGATGAAGTTCTCAAACGTGAAGTCGTACCGGCCGGAGGGCAGGTCGTCCTCCGGGTCATGGGAGACAGGGGGGGCGTCCTCCTCCGCCTGGGGCACGGCCAGCTTGACCTCCACGTCGAAGCCCAGCACCGACTTGAAGGCTTCCTTCAGCAGGGCGGTATACCGGTCGGATACGATCTGGCGGATAAAGTCGTTGCGCACGGCCAGAGTGACGCAGTTGGAGTTTTCAAAGCTGACGGCCTTCAGCCCGCTGATGTAATACTCGTAGGCTGCGTCCGCCATGTGCTGGCGGCAGTACTCCTTGGCTGCGTCCAATACACCGTTGAAAGAGTCGAGTGAGTCCATGGTTTTCCCCAATTCTATACGGAATTTTTTACATAACAATACGAGTATAGTATAGCACAAAACGCCACAGAATACAATTATATAGATGTAATAATAAAGGGGCCTTGCAGCGCGGAAGATTTGACGTCCGGCCCCCCTGCCGACGCCCCGCCGGCAGGAAACAAAAATGCAGGTTTGGCCCGGCGCCCGCCGGGCGCCGGCGTCCCGCCCGGCAGGGCGCTAAAACCCCGCCGCCAAGGCCTTGTGGTCGAAAGAAAAGGGGGCCGGCGGCGCAGTTTTGAACAGTTTTGCCGGGTTTTCCACAGCCCGGTGGAAAAGAAAACCAGCCGCAAGAGAAAAAACGACCATATTTCGACAAATGTTTTCCACACGAAAAATGAAAAAGCCGCGGAGTTTTTCAACGAAATGGTTGAAAACTTCCGCGGCTGCGTTTTTGGCAGACACAAAATAGCCGGTTTTGTGGAAAACCGGCCGGGCGGCGGCGCCCCGGCTCAGCCCGGAGATCCGCCGCCTTCCAGGATGGCCCGCTGCGCTTTTTTGGTCAGTTTGGCAAACACCAGCTGCCAGGAACGGCGGGCCAGGTGCAGCACTTCCTCCTGCGGGACCGCGCCGTCCAGCCGGATGCTGATCCAGCTGCGCTTGTCCGAGTAAAAGCCGGGCAGGATGTCCGGGTACTGGCGGCGGTAAAAATCGCCCTCCGCCGGGTCCGCTTTCAGGTTCAGCAGCGGGCGGCCGGCATATCCGGCGGCATGTTCGGCGCCGGGCCGGCACAGGCCGGCAAACTGCCGTCCGCCCACCAGGTAGCGGTCCCACTGCCACACCGGCTGGAAATCCCGCACCGCCCCCGGCATCGAGAGCAGAAAGGCGTCCAGTTCCGGGTATTGTTCGTACAGCACGGGTCAGTCCTCGTAATCCAAAGCGGCGCGCTGGCAGGTGTAGGGGCGCACATAGGTGTCCGCCACCGCCACATGGGCCGGATGGGTGGAATAGCCCGCCACATCCTCCGGCTTTTCCAGCGCCGAGACCAGCGCCATGTCGTGGGTGCTGGAGGCAAGCGGCGCCGCCACAAACTTCAGGCTGACCAGGCCGGGCACCTGGCCCACCAGCCCTTCCAGATGGCTGGCCATGTCCGCCAGCAGGCGGGGCTTGTCGGCGTCGGCAACTTCGGGTCTGAACTTCCACATTACGATATGATGGGTCATGGGGCATTCTCCTTTTTGTGTTTTTGGGTATGGAGGGCGGGCGGAAGTTTTCCACAAACTTGTGGAAAACTTCCGCCCGGTACGGCGCTTATTTCACCCCGGTCACGGTCAGGCGCATGGGGCTGGCGGCATCGTCCACGGTAAACCGCACCGTCAGGCCGGCAAAACCCATGGCATAGACCCGGCCGGGGTCGTGCTGATAGCCCGGCCGCGGGTCCTGGGCCAGCACCCCCAGCAGGGCCTCCCGCTTGTCCGGCGGGACCAGGGCCAGCAGGGCAGGGGGGAACTCCACCGCCAGCTGCCGGTCCGCCGTCGCGGCGGAAAACCCGCCTGCGGCCTCCGGGTGGCTGTCCACATAGGGCAGGTAGGGCTTGATGTCATAGATGGGGGTGCCGTCCAGCAGGTCGGCGCCGGCCACCCGCAGCGCAGGGCCGTCGGGGGCGGCGGTCTCCACCTGCAAAAGCCGCACGCAGGAAAGTCCCAGCGCGTTGGGGCGGCAGGGGCTGCGGGTGGCAAATACGCCCACGCGGGTGTTGCCGCCCAGCCGGGGCGGCCGCACGGTGGGCCGCCAGGGCCGGCCGGACTCCTGGGAAAACTGCCAGATCAGCCACAGGTGGCTGTACTGTTCCAGGCCGCGCACCGCCTCGGCCACCCGGTATTCCGGGGCAAAGACGATACGGGCGGTCAGCGCATCCACCAGCCCTGCCTGCCGCGGGATGCCGAACTTGTCGGCAAAATCGGTGTGGATATGGGCGATGGGATGGATGGTGTAGGTTTCGTTGTTTGGCATGATGGTCCGCTCACTGAATTTTGCGGGGCGGCAAACGCGCGGCGCCTTACCGCAGCCCCAGCCGGGCCAGCAGCCCCTTGGGGCGGCTGGCCTGCTCGGCCAGGGTGCGGTAATAGCGCAGGTCGTTTTCGTAAATGCCGCCCCAGCAGCTGCGGTTGCGGCAGACGGCGTTTTCCACACCCTTGTTGAAAATATTTTCCAGGAAATGCAGGCAGAGCGACCCGTCCCGGTACTGCTCCGCCCGGCAGCCGGGGGCCAGGATGGGCGCGCGGCACAGTTCCAGGTAGGCTGCGTCGTCCTTGTCCAGCGCCTCCACCGCGTCGATCAGCGCGGCATGGCTGGGGTAATCGTCGGCGCACAGGAAGCTTTTGGGGTTGAACTCCTGCTTGACCAGCGGGTCGCCCCAGTAGATGGGCACCGTGCCGGCGGCAAAGGCGTCCACAATCTTTTCGGTCACATAGCCGGGGTCGCGGCTGTTCTCGAAAGCGATGGAAAATTTGTACTGCCGCTGAAAGCCCAGCTTGTCCTTGACCGGGCCGCCGATGTTGTTGCGGTAGCCGCCGCCGCTGTCGATCTGCCGCCGGGCGGAAAACGCCTCAAAAAAGGCGTTGCGCTCGGCGCTGTAGTCGTTGCTGACCACAAAGTTGCAGAACTTTTTGCGGCCTAAAAATTCGCTGTCCGGCAGGGTATGCTTGGCAAGGGCAGGGGCCCAGCTGTCCCGCATGGCGTACAGCGGCAGCCGCAGATAGCGGTCGCCGTACTCCAGCAGCGGAAAGCCGATGGCGTAGTCAAACACGTTCAGATCGGGCCAGCTGTCCTCGCCCGAATACTGGATGCGGGCGCAGGAATAGTCCAGGTAGCTTTTGCCAAAGCCGCAGCAGATCACATATTCCGGCTGCGCCGCGGGGGTGGTGACCACCTCCACCTGCCAGCCGCCGTCCCGCAGCACGCGGGTAAAGTAGTTGTCGTTGGGGTCCCAGTCGGGCGCCAGGTCGCAGAACCCCAGGTGTACCTGCTTTTGGGCCATGGTCACTGCCCCTGGCCGCGCATCAGCGCATAGCGCAGCACCGCCGCCACCGTCTTGGAGTCCCGGATGGTGTTGTCCAAAACCATCTGCAGCACCTGGTCAAAGGGGAGCTTGTGCACGTCCAGAAATTCGTCCTCGTCCAGGTGCTGGCGGGTGGCGTGCAGGCCGCGGGCGATCCAGATATGGATCTTCTCGCTGTCGTAGCCCACGGTGGGGTAGATGCAGCCCAGGGGGATGTACTCGTCGGCGGTAACGCCGCACTCCTCCTCCAGCTCCCGCTTGGCGGCCTCAAAGGGGTCCTCGCCGGCCTCCAGCTTGCCGGCGGGCAGCTCCCACATTTCCTCGCCCAGGGCATAGCGGAACTGGCGCACCAGGTAGACCTCGCCCTGGTCGGTAACGGGCATGATGCAGGCGCCGCCGTGGTGGTGCACCACCTCCCGCATGGAGGTGTCGCCGTTTTCCAGCCGGACGGTGTCCAGGGTGACGCGGATGACCTTGCCGTCAAAGATCAGGCGGCTGTCCAGGGTCTGTTCAGAATGTGCCATGGCAAAGGCTCCTTTTTGTTTGCAGATTCTGCCCGCGCCCGGACGGCGCAGGCAGGAGAAAAACACGATACTATCATAATAAAGGCCGCCCGCCGGGATGTCAACCGGCGGGCGGCGGGGTGCGGTCATTCTTTTGGCCGGTTGGCCGCGGCCAGCGCCCGGGCCACCGCCTCCGCCGGCGGCGTCAGCGTGACGGGCGCGGGCGGCGCATCGCCGGGACGCAGCGGCAGCAGCCAGGTGTCCAGGTCCAGCCAGCGGCCGAACTTGTAGCCGGTGCGTGGCTCGCGGCCGATGCGCGCAAAGCCCATGGCCTTGTGGAAAGCCGCCGACGCCGGGTTGGGCCGGGCCACCAGCGCCAGCGCGTTGCAGTAGCCCTGGGCTTTCAGGATATCCAAAAGCGCGGTGTACAGCCGCCGGCCCACCCCGCGGCCCACCGCGTCGGGGGCGCAGTAGACGGTCAGCTCCACATCCCAGGCATAAGCCTCGCGGGTATGCCAGGGGTGGGCGCAGGCGTAGCCCATCAGGTGGCCGTCGCCGCCCACTGCCGCCAAAAACGGAGCGTGCTGCCAGACCGTCTCGATCTCGGCGCGGGTCTCGGCCACGGTGGGGCAGCCGTACTGGAAGGTGGCGGTGGAGTGCCGCACATACCAGCAGTACAGCTCGTTGACGGCGGCGGCGTCCTGCGGCCCGGCGGCGCGCAGCGTCGCGGTGTTGTCGGCCAGCCAGCGGGCGGCCAGGGCCTCCTTGTCCGCCTTGGGCAGGCGTTTCAGCCCGGCTTCCCTGCGCATGGCCTCGCCTTTTGTGTCAAACCGCTGGGCATAGGCCAGCGTGCCGCCGCCGTGGGCGCGGGTGTAGCGGGCGCCGTGGGCGCCGCCGTTGTGGGCTTTCAGCCGGCGGGCCAGGTCGTTGGTCCAGCCGGAGTACAGGCTGCCGTCGGCGCAGCGCAGCATATAGGCCCAGGCCGGGGCGGGCAGGCGGTCCCCGGCGGCGCTGGGGGCGATGCCAAGGGGAGGCGTTTCGGGGGTCATTCGCTCACCGGCTTTCCGGCGGCGCGCAGGGCCCGGCGGCAGGCTTCCACCGCCTGGTCCCGGTCGTCGGCGGTGATCAAAAACCGGCTGGGATGGCAGAACCGCAGCCCCAGCCCGGACACCCGGCGCAGCTCCTCCTCCGGCTTGCCGGCCCACGCCGCGGGGAAGGGCACCTTGCTGCGGCGGGTGCGGTAGTCGGTAACGCACTGGGCGCTGTACCCGCCCCGCTGGCTGGGGTATACCACAAACAGCGCGTCGGTCTTGTACAGGCCGTTTTTCCAGGGCATATAGCCGGGCAGCACCACAATGCCGTCCCTGGCGTTTTTGTAGGCCCGCTGCACCGCCGCGTCCGCCCGGTTGACGGCGTTGGCCGCGGCGATCTCGTTTTCCAGCACCGTCTGGGCAAAGGGCACCGCCCGCCAGAAACACTCGTCCGGGTCGTCCTTCGAGTCCCACACCGGATTGAAGCTGCCGATGGCGTCGGCCAGAGAGTTGGGCTCGCCGGTATTGTCGTTCAGGTCCAGCGGCTGGATAAAGTTTTCGTCCAGCAGGCGGGCCTGGTGCTCGCCCACCAGGCCGGCGCCCAGCACCCGCCACAGCAGGCCGAAGGCCGCGTAGGGCACGCCGTTGGGGCGGGTCTCCCGCGGTTCGGTGTGGTGGTCGAACATGCCGCCGCCCACGTCGTAGACGATGCCGTCAAAATTGTCCGGCACCACAAAGCCGCGGGTGACCTTGATGTCCGGGCGCAGGATTTTCAACAATGCGGTGGAAAACACATCGTCGGCATGGAACTTGCCGCCGTGGGTAAAGGCGCGGGCAGGGATCTTCATGGGGAAAACCTCTTTTCTGGTGGAAGCATGCGGCCCCGTCAGGCGGGGAGATAACATGGTATTATAGCACGAATCTCCGGCAGAGTACAGAGAAAAAAACAGGGCCCGCGCCCGTCCGGCGGCTGCCGGGCGGGGGTTCGGGCCCTGCCGGTGCAAAACAAAAGGGGGATGCCTGCGCCGCAGGCCGGGCGGTGGGCGAAAAACGGCGTCAGTCGTTTTCTTCCCAGTCGTTCAGGCGCAGCAGATCGTCGCGGCTGCCGGAGATGATCATCACGTCGCCGGCGCGGAAGGTGTAGTCGGGACCGACCACGTCCACCACCTCGCCGGAGTTTTCCACCGCGATGATGTTCAGCCCGAAGCGGGCGCGGATGTTCAGCTCCAGCACCGTCTTGCCGATGAACTTTTCCGGCACCATCCGCTTGGAGATGTTGATGCTCTCGCTCAGCTGGATGAAATCCAGCACGCGGGCGGTCTCCAGCCGGTTGGCCAGGCGCAGCGCCATGTCGCGCTCCGGATAGACCACCTCGGCGCCCAGCTTGGCCAGGATCTCGCCATGCTCGGCGCTGGTGGCCTTGGCGATCACCTGGGGCACGCCCAGGCTGACCAGGTTCAGCGTGGTCAGGATGGAGCTTTCCATATGCTCGCCGATGCAGACGATGCCGACGTCGCAGTTCTGGATGCCGGTCTCCATCAGGCTTTTTTTGTCCAGGGTGTTCACCACCAGGGCGTTCTCGGTATACTCGCGCAGCTCGCGGACCTTTTCCTCGTCCCGGTCAATGACCATGATGTCGGCCCCCGACTGGGCCAGATCCACCGCCAGCGCATAGCCGAACCGGCCCAGGCCGACGATACCGTAGGAGAGTTTTTCTTTCTTGCGTTTGTGGAACATAACAGGGGACCTCCAGTCCAAAATACAGGCGAATGGGGCGAAGCGTTTTTGAAAATTAGGAATGAAAAATGAGAAATTCAGGTGACCCGGCGGCCTGCGGCCGCCTCGGAAATAGGGGGGCGGGAGGGCGGCATTCATGCTTTTGCTGAGCGCACGCAGTGCGCGGACCGCCAAAATTCCCAACTCCGAATTCCTTATGGAAATCAGCCGATGGCCAGGTTGCCGTCGGGGAAACGGGTGCGCTCGCCATGGCTGAAATACCACATCGAGGCGATGGTCAGGGGGCCCAGGCGGCCGATATACATGATCAGGATGGAAAGCAGCTTGCTGGCGTCGGACAAACCGGCGGTGATGCCGGTGGACAGACCGACGGTGCCAAAGGCGCTGACGACCTCGAACAGCGCCTGCATCGAGGTGACCTGCGGGTCAAAGATCAGCATCAGGTAGGTGCCCACAATGACGACGCACAGCGCCAGCAGCGTGATGACCGACGCTTTGCGGAACGCATCCCTGGGTACCGCAAAGCGGAACGCCTTCTCGCTCTTGTTGGTGGCGGCGGACTTGATGCCCTGGATCAGCGCAAAGAAGGTGCTGGTCTTGATGCCGCCGCCGGTCGATCCCGGCGAAGCGCCGATGAACATCAGCACCGCCAGCACCAGCAGGCCGGTGTCGTTGAACTCTCCCAGCGGATAGGTCGAGAAACCGGCGGTACGGGCCGACACGCTGTGGAAGAAAGCGCCCAGCCAGGTCACATCCTCGGTCAGCTTGATCAGCAGCGCGCCCACCACGATCAGCACAACGCTGACCGAGATGACCACGCGGGAATGCATCGACAGCTTGCGCCAGCAAAAGCGTTTCTGCCATACTTCCCGGATGACCAGGAAACCGATGCCGCCAAAAAAGATCAGCCCGCAGGTGACCAGGTTGAGCAGCAAATCGTCCCGGTAGGGGATCAGGTTCTGGAAGTTGCCCAGGATGTCAAAGCCGGAGTTGTTGAAGGCGGCAATGGAGTGGAACAGGCTGATGCCCAGCGCCCGGACGGGCGGGTAGTCCTGCACAAAGACGAGAAAGCTGAGCGCCGCGCCGGCCAGCTCAAAGATCAGGGTGGTCAAAAGGATGGCCTTGACCAGCCGGACCAGGCCGCTGCTGGAATCGACGTTGGAGGCCTCGCGGATCAGGGTGCGGCCCTTCAGGTCGATGCGCTTGCCCATGGCGATGATGATGCCTGCGCCCACCGAGGTGACGCCCAGGCCGCCCACCTGGATCAGCCCGGCCAGGATGGCCTGGCCCAGGGGGGTGAAGGTGTCGCCCGCGTCGATGGCGATCAAACCGGTGACGCAGACGGCGCTGGTGGAGGTGTACAGCGTGTCAATGTACCGCACCTCCACGCCCTCCTGCACGCTGAAGGGCATGATCAGCAGCACCGACCCCAGCAGAATGACGGCGGCAAAGCCCAGCGCGATCAATCGCCCCGGCGGCTGCCGCCTGAGAAAACCAATGATTTTGTTCATAACTCCTCCTGCCCGGCAGCGGGACGCCCCGCCCTGCGCAAGGCCGGGCCTGCAAGCAGAAAATGCGGCTTTTTTGCCGTGCCGCGCCCGAAGGCGCGGCTATACGCACCCATCATATCACAGAATTGAAAAAATGCTAGCCCTGACAGCAAAATAAGCGCGGTAAAATCCAGATAAAATTTTCCAAGGACAAAATTTGCATGGAAATACCGTAAAAAAGGCAAAAATGCGCGGCGGCATTCCCGGAAAAACCGGAAACAGCCGCCGCACAAACGCATCTATTTTGACGCAAAATTACGCCAGCCCCGGGACCAGATTGCGCACCACGCCCCAGACCACCAGCGCCGCCGCATAGCACAGCGCGGCGGCCTCGGCCTTGGGGCCAAGCCGCCGCCCCCGGGCGGCCAGCCAGCCCTGCCGCAGCCACAAAGCCAGCGGCGCCGGCGCGGTGGCAAACAAAAACGGGTTGGCCGCAAAGGCGGCGGCAATGTCCCCCCGCCCCAGCGCCAGCAGCATGGTGGTGATGCCGCAGCCGGGGCAGGCCAGCCCGGTCACCAGCCGGAACGGGCAGGGCAGCCCGCCGAACCGGGCGGCAAACAGCCCGTAGGCGATGCCGACCGCCAGCACCAGGCCGCCGCGCGCGGCGGCCCGCTGCCAGGGTTTTTGCAGAGAACGGCCCGGACGCATGGCTCAGGCGTACTTGTTGATGGTGTCCTGCATCAGGGCCAGGCTGATAAAGCTGCACTGGAACAGCGCCAGCAGCAGCATGACGATGGGCGAGAAATTGTCGCCGGTCAGGCGGCTGACGTTCTGGCCCATCTTGTAGTTCCAGTAAATGCCGTAGATGCCGCAGGTCAGGATGTCAAACACCAGCACCATGCCGCCGCTGGTGCCGTTGGGGTTGCCGGCCAGCAGGTTCAGCTCGTCGTTGACCTTGTACATCCAGTACAGCATGTAAATGCCGCAGGTCACCAGCGACAAAATCAGGCAGATAGCCACGCTGCGGGGCTCCACCGGCGGCGGGTAGGCGCCGGCGCCGTGATAGGGGCCGCCGTAATTGGGCTGGCCGTCGTAGCCGGGCTGGGGGCCGGGGGCCTGATAGTTGGGGTTCCGGGGTTCCGGGCCGGGGGCGGCGCCGGGGTCCGCGGCGCCCTGGTCCTGCTGCGGAAAACGCGCGCCGCAGGCGCTGCAGAAAAGGGCGTCGTCCCGGTTGGGCTCGCCGCAGGCGGGGCAGTTTTTCATGGGGGTTCCTCCTTTTTTGGCGGGGTGCAGGGGGCGCCGCCGGCAACGGGTGGCACAGGCGCGGCGCGGAAAAGATCCTGCCTTCATATTACCGCATCCGCGCCCAAATTACAATGCCCGCCCGGCGCGGGCGGGAAAACACCGGGCAGTGCGCAAGGGTGTACAACCGGTGTATAATAGGGTAGGATAGGAGGGGCCGCAGCCGCCGGTCCCTCTGCCGTCCCCGGTTTACAAGTTGGATACAAACACCGTGTATCCTGATGATACAGATGTAAAATTCCCTGCCGCCGGCCCGCCCGGCGGGCTATGTTAAAAAAGAAGGAACCCCGCGCCGCGGCCCTGATCCCCGCGCCGCGGAAGGGGAGGCCGCAGCGGCCGCCGGACCCGGCGGCCTTGGCTGTGCGCCCGGACGGAGGTGTGTTTTGCTATGAACCGCATCCTGATCGTGGAGGACGAGACAGCGATCTCGCGCCTGATCGAGATGAGCCTGTCCCGCGCAGGGTACGACTGCACGGTGGCCAACGACGGCCTGACCGCCGCCAACTGCATCGAGAACAGCGGCTTTGACCTGGCGCTTTTGGACATTATGCTGCCGGGGCTGGACGGCTATGCCCTGCTGGATTACCTGCGCCCCATGGGCACGCCGGTGATCTTTATCACCGCCAAAAGCAGCCTGAAAGACCGGGTGCAGGGGCTGCGCCTGGGCGCCGACGATTACCTGGTCAAGCCCTTTGAGATCGAGGAGCTGCTGGCGCGGGTGGAGACGGTGCTGCGCCGCACCGGCAAGGGCGGCCGGGTGCTGAAAGCCTTTGACGTTGAGCTGGACACCGTCAGCCACACCGTGACCCAGCGCGGCCATGAGCTGGAACTGACCCCGCTGGAGTTCGGCCTGCTGGAACAGCTGATGCGCAACCGCGGCGCGGCCCTTTACCGCGACACCCTGTATGAGCGGGTCTGGGGCGGCGAGATGGCCGACACCCGCACCCTGGACCTGCACATCCAGCGGCTGCGCAAAAAGCTGGGCTGGCAGGACCATATCGAGACGGTCTACAAGGTCGGCTACCGGCTGAAGCGGGAGGAGGAAACACCGTGAAGTTTGCCGCCAAGCTCAGCTGCGTTATGATGCTGGTGCTGGCAGTTTCGCTGTCGGCCGGCGGCTGCATGCTGCTGTACGGCGACTTTTCCGACAGGCTGGCCGAGACCTCGTCCCAAAACCAGGTCCAGCACGGCCTGCTTTGCTATACCCTGGAGGGCGAGCTGCTGACCCTGTACAGCCAGGGCGACGCCGTCACCGACGCGGCGCTGCTGGCCGCCGGCGAGCAGGTGGCCGCCGCTGCGCCGGACAACTGCGCCATCGGCGTGTGGCAGATCGGCGGCGGCGCGGTGTACAGCGACCTGCCCCAGAACTTTTCCGCCGATGCCATGCAGAGCGGCCAGCTGCTGTACTACCGGGACGGCGGCACCGTCTACGCCGTCTACTGCACCGACCTGCTGGGCGACGCGCGCCTGCTTACGGCCTTTGACGTCACCGAGCTGTACCTGGCCCGCAGCCGCAGCGTGGGGCGCTTTTTGGTCATGGAGTTTGTGGTGCTGCTGGGCGCGGCGCTGGTCACGGTGGTGCTGTCCCGCAGGATCACCCGGCCGCTGGCGCTGCTGACCCGTGCCAGCGGCGAGATCGCCGCCGGCGCCTTTGACCGCCGCACCGCCCTGCCCGGCGGCGACGAGGTCGCCCAGCTCAGCCGCAGCTTTGACCACATGGCTGCCGCCGTGCAGGATAAGGTGGAGCAGCTGGAACTGTCGGTGCAGCAGCGGGACGATTTTATGGGGGCGTTCACCCACGAGCTGAAAACCCCCATGACCAGCATCATCGGCTATGCCGACATGCTGCGCAGCATGCAGGTGGACCCCGCCGAGCAGAAGGAGGCCGCCGGGGCCATCTTCCACGAGGCAAAACGGCTGGAATCCTTGAGCCAGAAACTGCTGCAGCTGATGCGCCTGAGCGAGGAGCCGGTCGCCCTGGCCCCCACCGCCCTGGCCCCGGTCTTTGCCGAGGTCGCCCGCAGCACGCTGCCCGCCTGCCGCAAGGCCGGCGTGCGGCTGCGCCTGCCCACCACCCGGCGGGTGGTGATGGCCGACGCCGACCTGCTGTGCGACCTTTTGTGCAACCTGGTCACCAACGCGGTCAAGGCCAGCCGGCCCGGCCAGACGGTGCGGGTGTTAAGCGGCGGAGCACCGGACGGCAGCGTGGTGGCCGGCGTCATCGATTCCGGCGCGGGCATCCCGCCGGAGGCGGTGGCCCGCGTGGTGGAACCCTTTTACATGGTGGACAAATCCCGCGCCCGCAAAAGCGGCGGCAGCGGCATCGGCCTGGCGCTGTGCCAGCGCATTGCCCAGGCCCACGGCAGCCAGCTGCACATCCGCAGCACGCTGGGCAAGGGCACCTGCGTGACGCTGACGCTCCGACCCGCCCGCCTGCCGGACACAGCCGGCCCCACTGACACAGAGGATGCGCAGAAGGAGGTGCAACCATGATGCAGCCCAGGCCCTTTGGCCGCCGGCCCCGGCGGCCCGCGCAGGACGCCGCGCCCCGCGCCCCCGGGCTGAGCCCCGGCCGGATAACGGCGCTGGCGGCGGCCGGCTGCGTGCTGGCGGTGCTGCTGACCATGCTGGCGCCCTCGGCCATGTTCACGCTGGGGGACGCGGCCCGCTTTTCCAACGCCGCCCGGATGGACACCCCCTACCAGTCCCGCACGGTGGAGGGGGACGACCTGTACCTGGTGCGGATGCTCAACGAGCGCGCCGAGGCCGAGAGCGCCGCCTACCAGGCCGAGGCCTCGGACGGAAATTCCTCGCAGCCCATCTATTTCGGCGGCGAGGACAGCCTGCAGCGCAGCCCGCAGCTGGTCCCCCGCTGCGAGGAACTGCTCAACAGCATGCTGGAGGCCGGCATCCTGACGGTGGACCAGGCCGCTGCCGGGCAGATATTGATCGACGGTTACCCGGACCGCTTTTTTGGCGGCAGCGACACGCTGGGCTTTTTGACCATTGTCTGCAGTCCCGCGGATAACACCGCCGAGCCGGCGATGCGCATGGTGCTGGAAAGCCGCACCGGCAAGGTGGTGTCCTTCCAGCTGTGGAACGGGTGGCCGGACGGCGGCGGCCTGGAAAGCATCGGCAGCGAGGTGGACACCGAGGCGGTCCTGCGCGCCTGGGTCGCCATGAACGACCTGGACATCCTGGGCGACTGGACGGTGCCGGAGAACACGATCTGGCAGGACACCGGCCTGTACAGCGCCCGCGGCGGCCTGCTGGCCACCTGCGTGACGGTTATGGACGACGGGAACGCCCTTGGCGGCGTCGCACTGGACCTGGTCCCCTGCACCCCCCAGCAGATGCAGGCCGCCGCGCTGGCGGGCGAGGGGGATGCTTCCGGCATCACCAACAACCAGCTGTACACCGGCGGCGGGCTGGTGGATGTGCGCAGCGATTTCTGCAACACCTACAGGGAGGTCTACTTCCTGGACGGCGGCTATGATAGCCTGACGCCCCTGCAGGTCCTCTGCATGGACGCGTCGGCGGGGACCGTCCAGATCGCCTGCCGGAAACCGGACTGCACCCACAGCGACGAGTCCTGCCCCGCCGTTGTGGGCGACGCATACGACAACGGGGCGGGCGCATATCTGCACGCTGCCAACGGCAAGCTGTATGTGCTGCTGCCCGCCTGCACGGACGGCGAGGGAACGCAGCGGCCGCCCCGCATTGTCGAACTCTCGGCCGACCGCACCGGCAAGCGGACGGTCGCCGCCCTGATCGGAGACAACATCGAGTACCTGGCCGGCAGCGTGTCCACCGTGTACGGCCTGCTGAACACCAGCGGCTCGGCCGGCGGCACCCAGCCCCGGCGGCTGGTGGCCGTGGACCTGGCCACCGGCCAGCGCACCCTGACCCCCGCGCTGATCGGCCCCGACGAGCAGATCACCGGCTGCTACAACGGCTGCCTGGTGGCGGTGCGGCGGGTGTACAGCCGCGCCTGGCTGCCGGAAACCTTCACGGTGATAAGCAGTTGGCTCCGCAGCCAGGCTACCCGGCTGGAGGTGGAGCTGATCGACCCGGCCGCCGGCAGCCACCGCCATGTAGCCTGGCTGCCCGGCAACGACATCCTTTTTTCCCAGCCGTACAGCGCCAACGAGTTCCTGTTTGTCACCGAGGCGGGCCATGTTTCCACCGATGGGGTCGCTCAGGCGGAAAGACTCCCGGCCACTGTGGTCAACCTGCGCAGCGGCAGCAACTGGCAGTTTGATCTGCCGGAGGAGGATGTGTACAGCCTGACCACATACGCTTCACTGTCCGCCCCCGGCGTCGAGCAGCGGAACCTGGTGGTCTACGGGGCCCCGGACAGCGGCGGCCTGTATGACCCCGCCACCGGCGAGGTGCGGCAGATCCCGCGGGATGTAGTCGTCCAGGGGTGGTTCCCTGCGGCGCTGACCAGCTGCGGGCTGCTGGTACAAAGAGAGGGGACCGCAGGCGAGATACTGGGGATCGCTGACCCGGATGCGCTGCTTTACACAGGCGCCGATGCGATCCGGCCGGTTTTCTAGGGGCGGGCCGACAGATCAAAAGCGCCGGGACGCGCGCAGGGTTACCCTGTATCATCAAACCGTGTTGGTTTTTCCCCTGATATACCCCCGGCCGCACCGCCCGCTGCAAAAGCACAGGCAAAACAAAAACAGCAAAAATCGCCCCCGTACCGGAAACGGTACGGGGGCGATTTTGATTTGGCGTATTACCGCACAGCGTTCAGGCCGCGGCGGGCAAAGCCGGACAAATTACTTGTACAGCTCCACCAGACGGGTCAGATGCTCGTAGCGGGCCTCGGCGGCCTCCTGGTTCTTGGCGAACAGCTCCTTGGCACGCTCCGGGAAGGCGCGGCTCAGGCGGCTGTAACGGGTCTCGTTGGACAGGAAGTCCTGGTACTTGCTCATGTCGCCGGCCTTGGAGGTCAGGGTGAAGGGGTTCTTGCCCTGGGCCTTGAGC
>HBJMC02800__coassemble_175_pt1 | contig 33893 bp, 25 predicted proteins | sample HBJMC02800__metabat2_low_PE_013 | metagenome-assembled genome bin HBJMC02800 | reverse complement strand
AGGCGGCAGTCCCCCCAAAGCCTCCCCTGCAAGGGGAGGTGGATGCGCCGCAAGGTGCAGACGGAGGGGTGCATTGCCGGTTGGCGGCGGAGATATCCGGCAAAACCCGGCAGGCCCTTGCCCCGCATCCGTAGGGGACGATGCTTGCATCGTCCCGGAACCCCCTGCGACACACCGCAAACCCCAGGCGGCGGGCGAAATCGCCCGCCCTACATTGCGGCCGGGAGCGAGCGGCGACAGATACGCGTCAGCCAACCGCCAGGCCCGCCAACGGGCCGATGAAAATCATCGGCCCCTACGGAGGGTGTGCCTCCCGGCAGAAACAGCTTGCGCGACAGCAGCAAGCCTTTCAGCCAGCCCATTCCGACCTGCGGGAGCGGGTCGGAGTCCAATCGGGAGACCGGGTGAGCTTTTGCGGGGCGAGAAACGGAGAACGACCCGGCACGAATCTTGCGATACAATAGACGTTGCAATTCTCGGTCGACCCCATCTAGCCCCCGGAGGATTCTTAAGGAACCCGCAGGTTCCTTAAGCCGTGCCCCGCGCCTCGGAAGTAGCGGCGACTTTTTCCGCCGCTTTTTGGTCGGTCAAAAAGCGGCAGCCCACGGCGGATGCCGTTATGAAAGCAACAAGGCAACCTGGCCCAGCCGCTTTATAACCAACCCACACACCGCCAGCAACATCCGTCAACAAGGTCGGCGCCGGGCCTGGCCGCCCCTTTCCGCATTGCGCCGGCGGCGCCGGTGCGGTACAATATGAAATAAACCAAACCATGGCCATGCCGGAAGGGAGGCGGTCCCCATGCGTGAAGTGGAGATCGTGGAACATTTGCAGATCGACGGCCTGCGGCTTTTTTTTGACACCGTCCAGTACCGCACGCCCCATGTCCACCGGGAGCTGGAGCTGGTCTGGCTGGCGGACGGCGCGCTGGATGTGCGCATCGAACAGACCCAGCTGCTGGCCCGTCCCGGCGAGATGGTGCTGTTCCACCCCGGCCAGCTGCACGAGTTCCGCGCCGCCGGGGCAGGCTGCACCTTTTTGTGCGTGCAGATCGCGCCGGAACTGGTGGCCGCCGCCTGCCCGGCCTTTGAGCGGCTGCGCTTTGACCAGCCCTGCCCCGGCCGGGTGCTGCCCGCCGCGGCCTATGCCCGGCAGGTGGACCGCCTGCTGCAAATGATGCGCCGCTATCTGCTGCGGCCGGAAGGCTACGAGCTGACCTGCGTGGGCCTTGCCTGCCTGCTTTTGGGCGAGCTGATCGCCGGCATGCCCCACCAGACGCTGTCCGGAGGGGTGCTGGCCGGCCAGCAGCGCCGCAACGACCGCGCCCTGCGGCTGATCCGCTTTGTGGATGAAAATTACACCCACAAGGTCAATCTTTCGGACTTTGCCCGCCGGGAGAACATCTCGCTGGGGTATGCGTCCCACTTTGCCCGCGAGGCGCTGGGCCAGACCTTCCAGGATTATGTGGACACGGTGCGCTTTAACGCCGCCTGCAAGCAGATCGCCGCCGGGCAGGCCCGGCTGGTGGACGTGTACGCGGCGTCGGGGTTTTCGGACTACCGCTATTTTTCCCGCGCGTTCCAAAAGCGGTTCGGCATGACGCCGGAGGAGTACCGCCGCCGCAGCCAAAGCCCCGTGCAGGAGGAGACCCATGTCCACCACAGCGTCCACTCGCTGGAGCGGTTCTATTCCCGCGAGAAAAGCCTGGAGCTGCTGGACCAGGCCTGCGCCCGCCTGGGCACACAGCGGCAGGGCACAAATATTTAACGCGGTTTCGTATTATTTTTACACCCTTGCCCACTTTTGGCAAACCGCACAAAAAGGCATATGCAAAACCAGCATTTTGCTGAAAATTGCAAAAGCAGCAAATTCGTCTAATCGCCAAAGCCACTTTGGCAAGGACAGCGCGCCGCCCCGCGTGGTATACTGCAGGCAAAATACGGGAGGTGACCCCTGTGGCCTATACCATCGGCATCGACCTGGGGACCTCGGCCAGCAAATTTCTGCTGGTGGACGAGGCCGGCCGGGTGCTGAACACTGTGACCAAAGAATATCCGCTTTCTTTCCCCCGCCCCGGCTGGAGCGAGCAGGACCCCGCCCACTGGTGGCAGGCCTGCCTGGCCGGCGTGCCGGAGCTGCTGGCCGGCTTTGACGCAAAGCAGGTGGCGGGCATCGGCGTGGGCGGCCAGATGCACGGCCTGGTGGCGCTGGACGCCGCCGGCAATGTGCTGCGCCCGGCCATTTTGTGGAACGACGGCCGCACCGCCGCCCAGGTGGACTACCTGAACGAGACCATCGGCAGGGACAAGCTCAGCGCCTGGACCGGCAACATCGCCTTTGCCGGCTTTACCGCGCCCAAGCTGCTGTGGATGCGCCGGAACGAGCCGGACCTGTTTGCCCGCATCGCCAAGATCCTGCTGCCCAAGGACTACCTGGTCTACCGGCTGACCGGCGTGCATGCAACCGACTATTCCGATGCTTCCGGCATGCTGCTGCTGGACGTGGCGCACAAGCGGTGGAGCGCCGAGATGCTGGATCTCTGCGGCGTGACCGAGGCCCAGATGCCCGCCCTGTTTGACAGCTGGCAGCCGGTGGGCAAGCTGACCGCCGGCGCGGCCGCGGCGCTGGGCCTGCCGGCCGACGTGGCGGTCTGCGCCGGCGCGGGCGACAACGCCGCCGCGGCCATTGGCACCGGCACGGTGGGCGAGGGCCGGTGCAACATCAGCCTGGGCACCTCCGGCACGGTGTTTATCTCGTCGGAGCAGTTCCGCGTGGACCCGCACAACGCCCTGCACGCCTTTGCCCACGCCGACGGCGGCTTCCACCTGATGGGCTGTATGCTGTCCGCCGCGTCCTGCAACAAATGGTGGATGGAGGATATTCTGCACGACGGCGACTACGCCGCCGCCCAGGGGGCCATCGCGCCGGAAAAGCTGGGCCGCAGCCATGTGTTCTATCTGCCCTACCTGATGGGCGAGCGCAGCCCCATCAACGACACCAACGCCCGTGCGGTCTTTTTGGGTATGACGATGGACACCACCCGTGCCGACATGACCCAGGCCATGCTGGAGGGCGTCGCCTTTGCGCTGCGGGACAGCGTGGAGGTCGCCCGCAGCCTGGGGCTGGATATTTCCCGGTCGACGCTGTGCGGCGGCGGCAGCAAATCGCCCCTGTGGCGCACCATCCTGGCCAATGTGCTGGGCATCCCGCTGGATCTGCCCGCCACCGAGCAGGGCCCCGGCTACGGCGCGGCGCTGCTGGCGCTGGTGGCCTGCGGCCGATACCGCAGTGCGGCCGAGGTCTCCCGCGCCATGCTGCACGTCCAGGCGACGGTGCAGCCCGACCCCGAACTGACCGTGCTGTACGACGCCCGCTATGCCGAGTTCAAACAGATCTACCCCGCCTGCAAGCCGCTGTTTGCCAGCCTGGCAGGCACCCCGTGACCCATCCCATCCAAAAGAAAGGAGTCGCCTTTATGAAGATCGAATCGGTATTGGACCCCGCCTTTGCCGCCTACGGCCAGGTGGTGACCGGGCTGGAGGAGGCCAGGGCCGAGATCCTGGCCGCGCTGGCCGGGACGCCGCAGCCCGCCGCGGGCACCGACTATTGCCCCGAGGACCCGGCCCTGCAGGAGCTGCCCGCCGCGGCCGAGGTCAGCGGGCACCTGTTTGGCGGCATGCCCTGCCAGTTGGGCTGGTGCAACGGCCGCAACACCAAGCTCAACTGCCTGGAGTACCACCGGGACAGCGAGTATAACCTGGCCAACGAGGATTTTATCCTGCTGCTGGCCCGCCGGGACGAGATCGAGAACGGCACGCTGGACACCGGCAAAGTCCGGGCGTTCCGGGTGCCTGCCGGCACGCTGGTGGAGGTGTACGCCACCACGCTGCACTACGCCCCCTGCCACACCGACCCGGACAAGGGCTTCCGGGTGCTGGTGGCGCTGCCCGCCGGCACCAACACCGCAAAGCCGGACATTGCCCCCAAAACCGGCGAGGACGCCTGGCTGTGGGCCTGCAACAAGTGGCTGCTGGCCCACCCGGATTCCGCCGAGGCCGCCCAGGGCGCCGCGGCGGTGCTGATTGGCGAAAACATCGACATTGCGGCGGATATTTGACCCGGAAAGTTTCCCCGGACGATCACCGGATGCAGACGCCGCATTCCCGCCCGCTTTTCCGCGGCCGGCGGCCGCACCGCGATTTCTCCATTCCCGATTTCTGATTATCTCTAAATTATAAAAAGTAATTCCAGGAGGTATTTCTCATGCTGCAAAACATCCCCGAAGTCAAGCTGGGCATCGTGGCGGTCAGCCGCGACTGCTTCCCCATCCAGCTGTCCCAGACACGCCGGGCCGCCATCGCCAAGGCCTGCGCCGACAAGGGCCTGCCGGTCTACGAGGCCCAGACCACCGTCGAGAACGAGAAGGACATGCTGGCCGCCGTCCAGGAGGTCAAGGCCGCCGGCTGCAACGCGCTGACCGTCTTTTTGGGCAACTTCGGCCCCGAAACGCCGGAAACGCTGATCGCCAAATACTTTGACGGCCCCTGCATGTTCGTGGCGGCCGCCGAGGGCGACGGCGACCTGGTCAACGGCCGCGGCGACGCCTACTGCGGCATGCTGAACTGCAGCTACAACCTGGGGATGCGCCGCCTGAAGGGCTACATTCCCGAATACCCGGTGGGCACCGCCGCCGAACTGGCTGACAAGATGGCCGAGTTTGTGCCCATCGCCCGGGCCATCCTGGGCCTGAAGGGGCTGAAGATCATCACCTTCGGCCCCCGCCCGCAGGACTTTTTTGCCTGCAACGCCCCCATCAAGGGGCTGTACGAGCTGGGCGTCGAGATCGAGGAGAACAGCGAGCTGGATCTGCTGGTGGCCTACAAGGAGCACGCCGGCGACCCCCGCATCCCCGACGTCTGCGCCGACATGGCCGCCGAGATGGGCGAGGGCCGCTACTACCCCGACCTGCTGGCCCGCATGGCCCAGTTTGAGCTGACGCTGCTGGACTGGGCCGAGGCCCACAAGGGCAGCCGCCAGTACGTGGCCTTTGCCGACAAGTGCTGGCCGGCTTTCCCCAGCCAGTTCGGCTTTGAGCCCTGCTTTGTCAACTCCCGCCTGGCAAGCCGCGGCATCCCCGTCTCCTGCGAGGTGGACATCTACGGCGCTTTGAGCGAGTACATCGGCATCTGCATCTCCGGCGACACCGTCACCCTGCTGGACATCAACAACAGTGTGCCCCAGTACATCTACGACGAGGACATCAAAGGCAAGTTTGATTACCAGCTGACCGATACCTTTATGGGCTTCCACTGCGGCAACACCCCCAGCTGCAAGATGTGCGCCGACCGCGCCGTCAAGTACCAGCTGATCCAGCACCGCCTGCTGGAGCCTGCCGGCAGCGACCCCGACTTTACCCGCGGCACGCTGGAGGGTGACATCGCCCCCTCCGACATCACCTTCTACCGCCTGCAGTGCGACAGTGAGGGCGCGCTGCGCGCCTACATCGCCCAGGGCGAGGTTCTGCCGGTGGCCACCCGCAGCTTTGGCGGCATCGGCGTGTTCGCCATCCCGGAGATGGGCCGTTTCTACCGCCATGTGCTGGTGCAGAAACACTATCCCCACCACGGCGCGGTGGCCTTTGGCCACTACGGCAAGCTGCTGTTTGAGGTGTTCAAGTACCTGGGTATTGCCGACATCGCCTACAACCAGCCCAAATCCCTGCCCTACCCCACCGAGAACCCCTGGGGCTGAGGCCGCATCCACAAACACCCGCATCCATCCGAGGGAGGGAAACACCCATGGACAAAACCGAACTGCAAAAGATCAACGCCTACTGGCGGGCATCCAACTACCTGGCCGCCGGCCAGCTTTACCTGCTGGACGACCCGCTGCTGCGCCGCCCGCTGACCCGCGACGACGTCAAGAAAAAGATCGTCGGCCACTGGGGCACCGTGCCCGGCCAGAACTTTGTCTACGTCCACCTGAACCGCATCATCAAAAAGTATGACCAGGATATGATCCTGATCTCCGGCCCCGGCCACGGCGGCAACTTCTTTGTGGCAAACGCCTACCTGGACGGCACCTACTCCGAGGTCTACCCCAACATCAGCCGGGACGAGGAGGGCATGCGCCGCCTGTTCAAGCAGTTTTCCTTCCCCGGCGGCATCTCCAGCCACGTTGCGCCGGAGACCCCCGGTTCCATCAACGAGGGCGGCGAGCTGGGCTATTCCATCGCCCACGCCTTCGGCGCGGTGTTTGACAACCCCGACCTGATCGCCGCGGTCACCGTGGGCGACGGCGAGGCCGAGACCGGCCCCCTGGCCACCAGCTGGCAGTCCAACAAGTTCCTGAACCCCAAGGGCGACGGCGCCGTGCTGCCGATCCTGCACCTGAACGGGTATAAAATCAGTAACCCCACCGTGTTCGGCCGCATGACCCACGAGGAGCTGGAGCATTTCTTCCTGGGATGCAGCTGGAAGCCCTACTTTGTCGAGGGCGACGACCCGATGCCCATGCACGAGAAGATGGCCGAAACGCTGGACACCGTCATCGAGGAGATCCACGACATCCAGCGCCGCGCCCGTGCCGGCGAGGAGATGGGCCACATCCGGTGGCCGATGATCGTGCTGCGCACCCCCAAGGGCTGGACCGGCCCCAAGGTGGTGGACGGCAAGCCCATCGAGGGCACCTTCCGCGCCCACCAGGTGCCCATCGACCTGACGCTGGGCACCCCCAACCAGGAGGAGCACCTGGCCCAGCTGGAAGACTGGCTGCGCAGCTACCATCCGGAGGAGCTGTTTGACGAGAACGGCACCCTGATTCCCGAACTGCAGGCGCTGGCCCCCACCGGCGACCGGCGCATCGCGGCCAACCCCCACGCCAACGGCGGCAAGCTGCTGCGGGACCTGCGCACCCCCGATTTCAAGGACTACGCGGTGGACATCCCCTTCCCCGGCAGCGTGGAAAAACAGGATATGATCGAGCTGGGCGGCTACATCCGCGACGTGTTCAAGCTCAACGCCGACGCAAAGAATTTCCGCATCTTCGGACCTGACGAGACCATGTCCAACCGGCTGTACAAGTGCTTTGAGGCCGAGAACCGGGACTGGAACTCCACCACCGTGCCCGGCGACGAGTTTTTGGCCGGCGACGGCCGCATCATGGACAGCATGCTGTCCGAGCATCTGTGCGAAGGCTGGCTGGAAGGCTACCTGCTCACCGGCCGCCACGGCTTCTTTGCCAGCTACGAGAGCTTTATCCGCGTAGTGGACAGCATGGTAGCCCAGCACGCCAAGTGGCTGAAGGTCTGCAACCAGCTGCCCTGGCGGCAGAGCATCGCCAGCCTGAACCTGATTTTGACCTCCAACGTCTGGCAGCAGGACCACAACGGCTACACCCACCAGGACCCCGGTTTCCTGGACCACATCGCCAACAAAAAGGCGGACGTCGTCCGCCTGTACCTGCCGCCGGATACCAACTGCCTGCTGTCCTGCTTTGACCACTGCATCCGCAGCCGGGACTATGTCAACGTGCTGGTCACCTCCAAGCACCCGCGTCCCCAGTGGCTGACCATGGAGCAGGCGGTCAAGCACTGCACCCAGGGCGTGGGCATCTGGGACTGGGCATCCAGTGACGCCGGCGAGGAGCCGGACATCGTCATGGCCTGCTGCGGCGACACCCCCACGCTGGAAACGCTGGCCGCCGTGACCATCCTGCGGGACGCCATGCCGGAGCTGAAGATCCGCGTAGTCAACGTGGTGGACCTGATGAAGCTGGAACCCAACACCAAGCATCCCCACGGCCTGTCCGACGCCGACTACAACGCATTGTTCACCAAGGACAAGCCCATCATCTTTGCCTTCCACGGCTACCCGACGCTGATCCACGAGCTGACCTACGAGCGGGCCAACCGCAACCTGAGCGTCCACGGCTACCAGGAGGAGGGCACCATCACCACGCCGTTCGATATGCGGGTGCAGAACGAGATCGACCGTTTCCATCTGGTCAAGGACGCCATCCAGCACCTGCCCCAGCTGGGCAACCGCGGCGCCTACCTGATCCAGCAGATGAACGACAAGCTGGTGGACCACAAGCAGTACATCCACGAGGTGGGCCAGGACCTGCCTGAGATCCTGGACTGGAAATGGCACCTGCCCCAGCAGGGCTGAGGCACAGCCGCCCGTTTGCTGTATCGGAAAGGAGATGACGGCATGGAGTTTACCGATGTGATCGCCCGGCGCTACGCCTGCAAAAAGTTCAGCGACCGCCCGCTTGACCCCGCTGCGCTGCAGGAGATCTTGCAGGCCGGCCGCCTGGCCCCCACCGCCAAAAACCTGCAGGAACAGAAGATCTACGTGGTGCAGTCCCCCGCGGGGCTGGCCGCAGTCGATGCGCTGACGCCCTGCCGCTACGGCGCGCCCACCGTGCTGCTGGTGGCTTTTGACAGTCAAAACGTCTATCAGTATCCCGGCGGGGGGCGCGATTCCGGCATAGAGGACGCGGCCATTGTGGCCACCCACATGATGCTGGCCGCCTGCAATGCCGGCGTTGACAGCTGCTGGCTCAACCGCTTTGACCCCGACGAGGCCGCCAAAGCCTTCGGCCTGCCGGCGGGCGAGCAGGTGCTGATGCTGCTGGATCTGGGCTACGCTGCGCCCGGCGCCGGCCCCCTGCCGCCCCACAGCCAGCGCAAACCGCTGGAGGAGACGGTGCGCTATCTGTGACGGCGCGGCGGCGGCGCTTGTACGGCAGGGCCGTGATTTTATCCCGTTTGCCCCCTGTCCCCTATTCCCCCGCGGCGCGCGGCGTGATACAATAGGGGTAAACAGGGGCGGCGCGGCCAGTGTTGCGGCCGCCGGCCCCCATTTCCGAAAGGAGCGTTCCTTATGCAGTATCAACAGACTTTGGACCTCTGGCTGGCCCGCGCGGGCGAGGACCCCGACCTGACCGCCGAGCTGGAAACGGTAAAGACCGACGCCGACGCCGTCACCGACCGCTTTTACCGTGACCTGGAGTTCGGCACCGGCGGCCTGCGCGGCGTGATCGGCGCGGGCACCAACCGCATGAACATCTACACCATCCGCCGCGCCACCCAGGGCCTGGCGGACTACATCAACGCCGAGGGCCTGCCCAAAAAGGTGGCCATCGGCCACGACAGCCGCATCAAGGGCGAGCTGTTCAGCCGCGAGGCCGCCCGCGTGCTGGCCGCCAACGGCATTACCGCTTACCTGTACCCCCGGCTGGAGCCCACCCCGGCGCTGTCCTGGGCGGTGCGGTATCTGGGCTGCGGCGCGGGCATCTGCGTTACCGCCAGCCACAACCCCGCCAAGTACAACGGCTACAAGGTCTACGGCGCCGACGGCTGCCAGATCACGCTGGAGGCCGCCGCCAAAGTCCTGGCTGCGATCGGGCAGCATGACTATTTTGACAGCCCCAAACTTGTGGACTATGACGAGGCCGTCGCCGCCGGAACCATCCAGGCCATCCCCGACCAGTGCCTGTCCGACTTTGTGGACGCGGTGCTGGCCCTGCGCCCCGGCAACGACGTGAGCAAGCTGAAGCTGGTGTACACCCCGCTCAACGGCAGCGGCCTGGAGCCGGTCCGGATGCTTTTGGACCGCATGGGCGTGACCCAGGTGACGGTGGTTCCGGAGCAGGAAAAGCCGGACGGCAATTTCCCCACCTGCCCCTACCCCAACCCGGAGATCCGTGAGGCGATGGAGACCGGCCTGCGCCTGTGCGACACCGTCCACCCCGACCTGATGATCGGCACCGACCCCGACTGCGACCGCATGGGCGCCGCCGTGCCCGACGGCCGGGGCGGCTACCGGCTGATCACCGGCAACGAGATGGGCGTGCTGCTGTTTGACTACATCTGCCGCACGCGGCTGGCCAACGGCACCATGCCCAAAGACCCGGTGGCCGTGACCACCATCGTTTCCACCGACATGGCCACCCCCATCGCCAAAAAATACGGCGTCGAGCTGCGCCGCACGCTGACCGGCTTCAAGTTCATCGGTGAGCAGATCGGCAGGCTGGAGGCAGAGGGCCATGTGGAGCGGTACATCTTCGGCTTTGAGGAGAGCTACGGCTACCTGTCCGGCGGCCACGTGCGGGACAAGGACGCCGTCAACGCCGTGATGCTGGCCTGCGAGGCCGCCGCCTGGTACGCCGCCCAGGGCATGAGCCTGCTGGACGCGGTCAACGCGCTGTACAAAGAGTTCGGCTTCTACCGCAACGCCCTGAAAAGCTACACCTTTGAGGGCGAAAGCGGCATGCACACCATGCAGGGCATTATGGCAAAGCTGCGGGCGGAGGTCCCCTTTGTCATTGCCGGGTACGGCGTGGACAAGGTCGTCGATTACCAGAACGACGACACCGGCCTGCCGAAAGCCGACGTGCTGGAGTACCGGCTGGAAAACGGCGCCAAGCTGATGGTGCGCCCCAGCGGCACCGAGCCCAAGATCAAGGTCTATCTGTCCGCCGTGGCGGACAGCGAGGCCGCCGCCGACGCCATCAACGAGCAGATGGGCAGCACTGCCGACGGCTGGATGCAGGTGTAAGGGCGTTCCCTTCCCTGTCAAAAACAGACCACAACGCAGAACAGCGTCCCCGCAGCCGCGGGGACGCTGTTCTGTGTTTCCCCGCCGGGTCAAAGGCGGGCGCCGTATTCGGATTTGAGGCGGCGGCGGGCTTCCAGGTTTTGCAGGGCGGCGTCGCCCAGCCGGGCCGAGACCGCCAGCACCAGCGCGTCCACGATGGCGGCGGGGGCGGTCATCGAGTGGTACTCCTTCTCCTCACCGCGGCAGACAAACAGCTCGATGTCCGCCCGCGGGGCCCGGCCGTGGTAGACCTGGCCGGTAAACAGCAGCGTCCGGTAGCCGGCGGCGCGCTGCACGTCCAGAATGACCCGCCCCTCCGCCGAGAGCTTGGAGAAAGCAAACACCACCACCAGGTCCTCCGGGCCTGCCGGGGCCAGGCCCTCCAGCAGCTCGGTGCCGCCGGCGGGGATGGCGTGCACGTCCACGCCGATGCGCCGCAGCCGGAACGCCAGCAGCTCCGCCATGGAGCGGCTGGCGTTTTTTGCGTAGACGAACACCCGTTTTGCCCCGGCCACCGCCTGGGCTGCCCGGTCAAACTGGGCGGGGTCCAGCAGTTCCAGCGTCTTTTCCAGGCAGTATCGCTGCTGCTCCATCCAGCGGGGCAGCAGCGCGCCGTCGCCGTCGGCCAGGGTGGCGGCCAGCTTGCCCGCCGGGCCGGGCCGGGCGGGCTGGGTCTGCTCCAGCACCAGCTGTTTCAGATGTTTGAAATCCCGGCAGCCCACATGGCGGGCAAAGCGGGAGATGGTCGCTTCGGACACATCCAGCGCGGCGGCCAGCTGGGCGATGCTCATAAACAAAAAACTGTCGCTGTTGCGGGTGATGTATTCCAGGACCGCCGCCTCGTTGGCGGTGAACTTGTCCGGCATTTGGGGGAAGGTCAGGGGCATAGCGGCCTCCTTTGCTGGGGATGGGGGGTATGTGCTCCGGGGTCTGTTCCGGCGGCGCGGGCCGGCGCCATACGCCGAACAGGCCCGGACGGTCCGGGCCTGCGGCCGGCGCCCTGTCCCCGCGGCGCGGAAAGCGCCGGGCAGCGGCAGGGCGCTGCTTTTTCTTATTGTAGCACATTGCGGCGCGGCGTGCACCCGGTTTTTGCGGCGCGGGCGGGTCAGCCGGCGGCCCGCTGTTTGGCCTGCAGCACGGCGGGGGTCTCGCCCCGGCCCAGCAGCACCGAGACATAGTCCCCGCCCAGGGCGTGGACTTCCTTCAGCGCCCGCTTGAGGATGCCGGCAGTCTTTACCTTAAAGGCTGCCTCCGGGTGGACGTCGATTTGGTACCGCCCGGCCTGCATCTCGGCGTACAGCGCGCCGAAGGTGTCCGTCGCGTTGGCAAAATCGGTGCGGATGCAGCCGTACTGGGTGGCCTGGTGGGTGTCGCTGCCCGCCACCACCGGGATGCCCAGCTGCCGGCCGAAGGCCAGCGTCAGCCGCTCGGTGCGGGCGCGGTCCTCGGCAATGTCCTTGCCGTTCATGTCGATAAAGTCAAAGCGGGCCAGCTGTTCGGCGGGCAGCTCGGGGATGTGCCCGCCCGCCCGGAAGGGATGCCCCGCCCCCACCAGCACCGGGTACTGGTCAAACAGGTCGGCCAGCGCCGCAAAGGGCAAAAAGCTGCCCTTGCGCTTGTGGGGGCCCAGCCGGCGGTTCAGTTCCCGGATGGCCTCCATGGGGCCGATGGACAGCACATGGCCGCCCTCGGCGATGTCGGTCTCCATGCCGGGGAACACCTTCAGCCCGTCAAAGACAAAGGCGTCGCCCGCCTGCTCGCCGTGGCTGGCGATGTAGCCGTAGACCTCGTCGAACTGCTGGGTGTTGAAGTGCTCGGTCAGGCAGATGGCGTCCAGGCCGGCGCTTTTTGCCTCCCCCAGCAGCCACCGGGTATACTCCACCGAGAAGGGCAGGTACTTGGCCAGCTTGCCATGGGTATGAAAATCAACGTACATTTCCGTTTCCTCCCGTCGTGGGTCACTTTTTCATAAGGCGGGCGTCAGCCCAGCAGAGCGGCCGCCAGCACGCACAGCGCCACCCACAAAAACGAAAGCGCCGCAAACAGCAGGTCATTGTTGGTCAGGTGCATGGACGCCAGCTTGATGCGCTTGACCTCCTTGTTGACGGCGGCGTAGCGGTAGCCCTTGATCTCCAGCACCTCCACCGTGGTGCGGGACCGCTTGGCCGTGTTGAGCATCAGCGGGTAAAAGGCGCGGATGATGACCTGGATCTGATAGACCAGATACCGCACCTTGCCGGCAAAGGTATCGTGGGCGGGCGGGTTGCCCCGCAGCCGGTAGGACAGCAGCACGTTCTGGAACTCCTCCATCAGCAGCGGCAGCATGCGGTAGGCGTAGCTGATGGAAAAGCTCAGCCGTTCGGGGCAGCCGTACCACATCAGACCGTTGGCCAGCTTGTCCGGGTCCAGACCCGAAAAGATGGTGATGGACGCCAGCGACACGGTGGCCACCTTCAGGGTCAGCACCAGCAGCGGCAGGATGGCCGAAGCGTCGCCGCCAAACAGCAGCGTCGCCAAAAACAGGTAGCCGGTCTGGGCAAAGACGCCCACGCCGAACAGCAGCAGCACCAGCCCCGCCACATGGGCCATCCAGGTGGTCACGGCCACCAGCGCAAAGCACCCCAGCAGAAACGGCACGCTGTTGACAAACCAGGGCACCAGCCCGAAAAACAGATACCACACCAGCAGCATGCGCGGGTCCATGGCGGCGATCAGCGTATCGTTGTTGCCGTAGGCGTTTTTCAGCACCTGATTGCGCAAAAAATCGATCGACAGCTTGTCCAGGATGCTCTCGGACAGTTTTTCCATCATCTTCATGCCTGCGGCCCCTTTCCGGTAAACTGGCTCAGAAAATCGTCGATGGTATAGCAGCAGGCCGCCGGGTCCAGCGCGCGGGCCATGGCAAAGATCTCCGGCGGGCGGATGCCCACCAGGTCCAACAGCGCCTGGCTGCCAAAGATGCGGTCCCGGCTGCCGTCCGCCACCACCCGGCCGCCGCACAGCACCACGATGCGCTCGGCCCACTCGCAGACCAGCTGCATGTCGTGGGTGGCAATGACCACCGTCTCGGTGATCTGCTTCATGTCGTCCAGCGTGCGCATGATCTCCTTGCGGGTGGCGATGTCCAGGTTGGCGGTGGGCTCGTCCAGCAGCAGGACGCCGGGGTCCAGCGCGATGCCGATGGCCAGGCTGGCCCGGCGCATCTGCCCGCCGGAGAGCAACCGCCCGTCCCGGTCGCGCAGCGCGGTCAGCCGGAAGCGTTCCAGCAGCGCGTCGGTGCGGCTGCGGGCGTCCGGCAGGCCGCGGGCCTCCATGGCGTAGGCGATGTCCGCCTGGATGGAATCCTGGATGAACATATCCTCCGGGTTCTGGTAGACCATCGACGCCTGGCGGCCCAGGCCCTCCGGGCCGCCGTCGTGCAGGCTTTTGCCGTTCAAAAGCACATCGCCGCCGGCGGGCTTGAGCAGCCCCACCATCAGCTTCATCAGCGTGGACTTGCCCGCACCGTTGGAGCCGATCAGCGCGATCTTGTCGCCCCGGCGCACCGTCAGGTCCAGGCCCGAAAAGACGGTGCGGGGCGCGCCCTTGACGCTGCGGTAGCGCACCGACACGTCCCGGAACTGCACCACCGGCTCGCCGGCCGGGGGCTGGGGCAGCACGGTGCAGGTGCGGACGCCGGGCCGGGCGGCAAAGGCGGCGCGGCCCTCCTCCACGGTGGTGGGCAGGCGGTCCGCCTGCAGCTCGCCGGCCTGGCGCAGCCGGTGGGCCGCGATGGTGACCTGCGGCGGAAAGATGTTGCAGCTTTGCAGCTCCTCCACCCGCTGCAGGGCGTCGTCGGTGGGCAGCATCCACTGTACCCGGCCGTCCTTCAACAGCAGCACATGCTTGCAGTAGTCGGCGATGTACTCGGTGTGGTGCTCGATGACCAGGATGGTCTTGCCGTACTCCCGGTTCAGCCGGCGCAGCACCGCGTAGATGCGGTCGGCGTGGCCGGGGTCCAGCTGGGCGATGGGCTCGTCCAAAATCAGCACCTCCGGCTGCAGAGACAGCACCCCGGCCAGCGCCAGCAGATGGGTCTGCCCGCCGGACAGCTGCCAGATAAAATCATCCTCCCGCCCCTGCAGGCCGCACTGGCGCAGCGCCTCGCGGCCGCGGTCCAGATAGTCGGGCATGGCGTAGTTCAGGCAGGCGTAGCTGGCGTCGTCCAGCACGGTGGGGCGGACGATCTGGTTTTCAAAATCCTGGTAGACGTAGCCCACCTTCTGGGCCAGCGCGCCCACGTCGGCGGCGGAGGCGTCCAGCCCGCAGACCTCCACCCGGCCCTCGTACTCGCCGGTGATGAACTGGGGGATCAGGCCGTTGAGGGTCTTGCACAGGGTGGATTTGCCGCAGCCGTTGTTGCCCACAATGGCCACAAAGTCGCCTTTTTCAATGGTCAGGCTCACATCCCGCAGCGTGGGCTGCTGCGCGCCGGGATAGGTAAAGGTCAGGTGCTCGATCTGTACGGCGTTCATCGGGGCATCCATCGCTCAGGCACCCTTCTTGGCGCTGCCGCCGTTTTTGCGCATGACCAGCACCACCACGACCGCCAGCACGGCGGCCGCCACCATGCCGATGGCCAGGGCGGTGGTGCTCTCGGCCCAGCTTGCCTCCCAGTCGATCAGCGAGAAACCGCTGGTGGCCAGCAGCTCGGCGGCCAGCGCCGCCGCAAAGGCCACGGCGCAGCCGGCGATCACCTTGCCGCCGATGGGCTCCAGCGCCGTCCGGGCGGTGCGGGGCTGCATGCCCAGCAGCGGCTCGATCTTGCCGTGGAGCTTGGGCACCAGGTAGAGCGTGGGCAGCAGGCAGAACAGGATGCCGGAGAACAGGATATCGTTCAGGCAGGCAAAGCCCTCGGTGGCAAAGACGCTCTCCGGCAGGCCGGCGACGGCCTCAAAGTCCTCGACGCCGAACTGCACCTTGCAGATGTCCACAATGCAGCCCAGCACCTGCTGGATGACCACGCCGGACATGGCCGCCGCGCCCACCATAACGCGGTTTTTGGGGTCGCGCACCAGCCGCCCGGCAATGTAGACGCCGATGGTGACGGTGATGAACTTTTCCAGCTCGCCCAGACCGCCGAACTGGCCCAGCATGATCTCGCTGAACACCAGCTCGCCGGTGGCAGCGCCCAGGGCCGCCGACATGGGGTCGAACAGCATGGCCAGCGTGAGGGGGATGAACAGGAAATATTCCACCGAGAATTCCACGATGCCCACTTGGAAGGACGGGATCAGCTCGGTAAACAGGGTGGCCAGGCCGTACAGGGCCATGGTCAGCACAAAGACCATCAGCTTTTGGGACTGATTGGCGGCCGGTTTCTGCGTGGTTGCCATGATAGATTCCTCCTGATCGCATATTGCATGGAAAGGGGCCCCGCGGCGGGGCGCCCCGGCAGGGGTGTTTGCCTGCCTGTCTTTTATTGTACCGGCCGATTGTAAAGGTCTCTACCGCGGTATTGTAAAATGTATGTTATTTTTCACTACTTTCTTTTATGCAAATTTATTTTCATGTTATTTTCCCGCCCCGCCGGGTCAACGGGCGGGGACGCTGCATGGCAGGCCCGCATTGGTCAGCATCCGCAAATCAGCGGCTGCTGTTTTTACACTTCCAAGTTAGGTTTATCCAATATTTGCCGTATGCGCCCGCCGATACGCCGCGAACCCCCGCAGCAGCCCTTGTCCGGGCCCTGCGGGGGTTCGCATTTTGGGGATGTTCTTTTGGGGGATGCGGCGGTCAGGCCAGCAGCCAGCGCACCGCCAGGCGGTGGTCCTGCCCGGCGCTGACATGGAAGTCCGGCTCCACGTCGGCGCCCCAGCTGTTGATGCCGCCCACGCCGCGCATGGCGGCGTACAGGCACAGATGGGTGCGCACCGCCGGCGGCAGCTCCTCCCGGTGGTCGGCGGCTTCCAGCTCCAGCGCGCTGTAGGGCAGTGCCGAGAAGGCAAACGACTCGCCGGTCATCTCGGCGGTCAGGGCCGCGCCGTCCGCCGCCCGCAGCGTCAGGCTGTGGGTGCCCATATGGCAGCCGCAGTCCTGCGGCACCAGGTAGGCCGGGATGCCCGGCACCTGGCGGTGGCGGCCGAAGGACGCGCCCTTCCAGCGGTCGGGGTAGGTCTCGCCCGAAAGCCCGGTCCAGCACACCTCGGCCAGCGGTTCCGGCGTGGCAAAATGCACGCCGAAGCAGGGCAGCTCCGGCAGGCCGGGCGCGCCGTGGTAGACGGCCTCCATCGTCAGCGTGCCGCCGGCCTCCACCGTGTAGCGCAGCTCGGCGGCGGCGCCGGGCGCCGCGTCGCAGCCAAAGCGGTAGCACACCGTCACCCGGCGGGGGCCCTGCTCCTCCACCTGCCAGCCGGTGCAGCGGCAGGCGCCCTCGGCGGCCAGCCAAGCGGCGCTGCGCTGGGGGAAGCCGCTGCCCCGGTCGTTCTCGGTGGCGGCGCGCCAGAAGGCCGGCCGCGGCGCGCGGTACAGCCACTGGCGGCCGCCGGCCCACAGCCCCGCCGGGCCGCCGGCGGATGCCGAAAACAGTACCTCGAACCCCGGCCCCCGCACGCCCAGGTTCTCGCCGCCGGGCGTTATGACCAGATCAGGGGCCTGTTCGGCCGCTTTCTGCCGGGCGGCGGCGCGGGCCGCCAGGCTGCGGGCGTCCTGCCCGGCGGCTGCCTGCCGGGCCGCGTCGTGGGCGGCGCGGGCGGCGGCGCTGCCGTACCAGTAGCGCACCTCCTGCATGGCGGGCTTTTCGGCGCCGTCGGCAAACACGATGCCGTTAGCGCTGAAAGCATAGTCGGTGGGCCGGTCGCCAAAATCGCCGCCGTAGCCCAGCACCCGGCGGCCCAGCGGGTCGGTGCGCCACAGCGCCTGGTCCATAAAGTCCCAGATAAAACCGCCCTGGCACTGGGGGTACTGCTCGGTCAGGCGGATGTAGCTTTCCATGCCGCCCACGCTGTTGCCCATGCTGTGCATGTACTCGCACAGCAAAAACGGCTTGGCGGGGCGGCTTTCCAGGTAGGCGCGCATATCCGCGGGGGCGGTGTACATGCGGCTTTCCACGTCGGAGGTCTCCTCCCAGGCGGGGTCAAAGCGGGCGCTGTGCCGGGCCGAGGCGATGTTCTCGTAGTGGACAAAGCGGCCGGGGTCGGCCTGGCGGAAATAGCGGCTCATGGCCAGCAGGTTGTCGCCGGCGTCGCTCTCGTTGCCGCAGCTCCACAGCAGCACGGCGGCGTGGTTTTTGTCCCGCTCAAACATCGACCGGGCGCGGTCCAGCACGCAGCCCCGCCATTTGGGGTCGCTGCCCGGCACTTCCCAGTCCGGGCCGCCGGCCGCGGCCCGCTGCCAGCAGCCGTGGGTCTCCAGGTTGGTCTCGTCGATCATATAGATGCCGTTTTGGTCGCACAGCTCGTACCAGGGCGTCTGGTCGGGGTAGTGGCAGGTGCGCACCGCGTTGATGTTGTTGCGGCGGAAGGTCTCGATGGCGCGCACCATATCCTCCTGCCCGATGGCCCGGCCGGATGCCGGGTTCCACTCGTGCCGGTTGACGCCGCAGAACACCAGCCGCCTGCCGTTCAGGCACAGCACGCCGTCCAGCATCTCCAGCCGGCGGAAGCCCGCCGGGTAGGTCACCGTTTCCAGCTCGGCGCCGGCGGCGTCCTGCAGCGTCAGCGTCACGGCGTACAGCGCCGGGTCGCCGTGGTGCCAGGGGCGCACGCCGGCCAGGCGGATGGGCGCGGCCTCCAGGCAGCCGTCCGCCGGCGTCAGCGCCAGCGGCGCATCGTACAGCGTGCCGCCGCCCGGCGCCGCCACCCGGCACCGCACGGTGCAGTCGGCGGCGTCCGCCCCCGCCGCGGCCGACAGCTTCAGCCGCGGGGCCAGCGTGCCGGTGCAGTTGTCCTGCTCCAGCCCGGCCCGCAGCCACAGATCCTCGATGTGCACCGCCGGCTTGGCGTACAAAAACACCGGCCGGAAGATGCCGAAAAAGCGGAAAAAGTCCTGATCCTCCAGCCAGCCGCCGGAGCAGTGCTTGTACACCTCCACGCACAGGCGGTTTTCGCCCTCGCGCAGGAAACCGGTCAGGTCAAAATCAGCGGGGGTAAAGCTGTCCTCACTGTACCCCACAAAGCGGCCGTTGCACCACAGGTAAAACGCCTGCTCCACGCCCTGGAAGCTGACGCAGACCCGCCCGCCGGCCAGGGCAGGGTCCAGCACAAAGTCCCGCACATAGCTGCCCACCGGGGTGTCGTCCCAGGGGATGCAGGGCGGGCGCAGGTCCCGCCGGCCGTCCCATGGGTAGGACACGTTGGTGTACTGGGGATGGCTCCAGCCCTGCAGTTCGATATGGCCGGGCACCTGGATGGCCCCAAAACCGGAAAGGTCCGCCCCCTCCTGCCAGAACCAGGCCGGCCGCGCGGCGGGCGCGGGGCTGCAGGCAAAGCGCCATTCGCCGTCCAGGCTCTGGCGCGGTTCCCGGCCGCCCACGGTCCAGCGGTGGTCCGAGTGGGCGGGCAGGCGGTTGACGGCAAAAACGGCCGGGTCCTCCAGCCAGGAAAGGGATGGGAGCTGTGCCGGTGTGCTGCACATGGTAAGATACCTCCGTTGTCGGTCTTGCGTGCCGGGGCCCCCGCAGCGGGCGGGAACGCCGGGGCGCGCTTTCTGCCCCCAGTATACCACCCGCCCGGCGCGGTGCCAACCCGCCCGGCGAAATATTGTGCACAGGCCGCCGGGGGGGCGTTTGGCAGCCCCGGCAGGGGCGCGGCGGGCAAATATCGGGAATCCGGCGGGACCCTCTTGCTTTTTGGCGGAATATCCAGTATTGTTAAAGCAGTATGGGGGCAATCCCCTTATCCCTTATCCCTGAACCATTTTCCCTGTCAATCACCAAGGAGGAGCTTTATGAAACCTGCATCCCGCATCCCTGCGGCCCTGACGGCCGCCGCCCTGGCCGCCCTGACCCTGACCGGCTGCAGCGGCATCACCTTGCTGGAAGGCGCCGGCAACGCCACCGAGGGCACGATCGGCGACACGCTGTCCAACATGTTTTTTGACTTTACCGTCAACAGCGCCGCCGTGGCGGACGAGTACGACGGATACACCCCGGCCGACGGCAGCAAGCTGGTGGTGTGCAGCATGACGCTGGAGAACGACTTTGGCGAGGATCTGCCCATGTACGACAGCGATTTTCAGATCCAGTGGGGCGAGGGCGACGAGGACTACGCCTGGTCGCTGAACCCTGTCTCCACCGACGAGGACGGTATGCCCACAAACAGCCAGATGCCGCTGGAGTGGACGATGGCCGACGGCGCAGTGGAAACCTACGACATCGTGTTTGAAGTTCCCGCCGATATCAGCGATTTTGTGATCGTTTACCTGGAACAGTATGTGGACCAGGACGGCAACGAGGGCGAAGGCCAGCTGTACAGCGTCAGTTTCAGCGTATAAGCCGGCGGGCGGCAGGGTGTGCCTTGCTCCCGTTTTTCCCATACAGACCGCAGCGTGCCCGCTTTCGGCCGGCACGCTGCGTTTTGTTTTGCTGCCGTTGCCGCGTGCGGGGCGGCGGCCCGCACACGCAAAGCAGCCCCGCCGTAAGGCGGGGCTGCTTTGCGCACGATGTCAGAAGCCCGAAATATCGGGTGATTGGGATCAGTTCAGGATGGTCTGCTCGGTCTCGGCGTCAAAGACGTGGATCTTGTGCGGATCGAGAGCCAGGGTGACCTTGTCGCCGCGGCGGGCCTTGGAGGTGGGCGCAACGCGGGCCATCATGTTCTGGCCCTTGAAGGTCAGGTACAGGTAGATTTCGGCGCCCATCAGCTCGGAGACTTCGACCTCGGCCTCCATGCGGGTGTTGGGATGCTTGGCCAGGAACTCCTCGTCGTCCTTCATATCCTCAGGACGGACGCCGATCTTGACCTGCTTGCCCACATAGGCGTCCAGCTTGCCATCGGCGGTCTTTTCCTTGGGCAGGGGCAGAACGGTGCCGGAAACGTCCACCGCGTAGGCGTCGCCGTTCTTCTTGACGGTGGCGTCCATAAAGTTCATCTGCGGGCTGCCGATGAAGCCGGCAACGAACAGGTTGCAGGGGTAATCGTACAGGTTCTGCGGGGTGTCGACCTGCTGGATGACGCCGTCCTTCATGACGACGATGCGGTCGCCCATGGTCATGGCCTCGGTCTGGTCATGGGTAACGTAGATGAAGGTGGTGGCCAGACGCTTGTGCAGCTTGATGATCTCGGTACGCATGCTGGTACGCAGCTTGGCGTCCAGGTTGGACAGAGGCTCGTCCAGCAGGAAGACGGCGGGGTTACGGACCATGGCGCGGCCCAGCGCAACACGCTGGCGCTGACCACCGGACAGAGCCTTGGGCTTACGGTCGAGCAGGTGCTCGATCTCCAGGATCTTGGCGGCCTCGCGGACGCGCTTGTCGATCTCGTCCTTGGGCATCTTGCGCAGCTCCAGGCCGAAAGCCATGTTCTTGTACACGGTCATGTGGGGGTACAGCGCGTAGTTCTGGAACACCATGGCGATGTCGCGGTCCTTCGGCGGGACGTCGTTGATCAGGCGGTCGCCGATATACATCTCGCCCTTGGAGATCTCCTCCAGGCCGGCGACCATGCGCAGGGTGGTGGACTTGCCGCAGCCGGAGGGGCCGACGAAAACGATAAATTCCTTATCGGCGATCTCCAGGTTGAAGTCCTTGACGGCGGTGACATTGCCGGGATAGATCTTGTAGATATGACGGCAGCTGATACTGGCCATGGTGGTTACCTCCATTAGATTTTATTGACGCCCGTTGGGGTCGTTTTTTCTTGACAAGACTATAATATCAGGTTATTCTTAGAAAAGATATAGTATTTTATTGATATGGAGGGGCAGAAATTGATTTTTGACTGCAACGCGCTGTGCGCCCTGGCCGAGGTGCGGGACGAAACCTTTGACGCGCCGCTGGCCCTGGCGGGCGAGGGGCTGTGGGCGGGGGTGCTTTCCAGCGGGCGCTGCCGCGCCGAGACGCCGGGCGCGCATGTGACGTCGGGCACCTCCGGGGACCTGCTGCTGTGCGCGGGCGCGGCGCAGCTGGTGCCGGCCGAGCCCTGCCACCTGCTGGCGGTGCGGCTGACCGGCCAGGCGGCCGGGCTGTTTGCCGCCGGGCTGGGGCACGGCCGCTTTGCGGCCGGGGCCGCCTGCCCCAACGCCGCCGAGCTGATGGCGCTTTTGTGCCAGGACGGCCCCAACGGCAGCCCGCAGCAAAGCCAGACCGCCTATGCCCTGCTGTGCGAGCTGGCCCGCGCCGACGAACCGCCCCGCCGGCTGAGCCCGCTGGTGACAGCGGCGGTGGACGCCATCCGCAACAACTACATCGGGCTGTACGGCGTGGAGGAGCTCAGCCGGCAGCTGGGGGTCAGCAAGTGCCACCTGGTGCGGTGCTTTTCGGCCGAGATGGGGGTATCCCCCGGCAAGTACCTGACCGGCGTGCGCATCGAGGCGGCCAAGCTGCTTTTGCTGGAGCGGGAGTACAGCCTGGAACTGATCGCCGGACTGTGCGGGTTTTCCAGCGCCACCTACCTGTGCCGGGTGTTCAAGCGGGAGACCGGGCAGACCCCCGCGGCCTGGCGGGACTCCAACGCGCCGGCGCCGGCCCGGCACCTGCCGCCCCAGTCCAACGAGATCTACCTGTAACGGGCCGATTCCCGCATCGTGTCGTGGCGTTTTGGCCCGGCATATGGCAAAATAGTGCTGGAAAGGAGGCACCGCCCATGGATATGGCCAAATTTGGGCAGTTCCTGCGCGGGCAGCGCCGGGCCGCCGGCCTGACGCAGGCGCAGCTGGCCGAGCGGCTGGGGGTATCCAACCGCAGCGTGTCCCGCTGGGAGACCGGCAGCAACATGCCGGATTTTGACCTGGTGATCGAGATGGCCGGGCTGTTCGGCGTAAGTGTCGGGGAGCTGCTGGCCGGGGAGAGAAAGGAGCCCGAAATGACTGACCCGTCGTCTGCACCGTCCGCACCGCAGCCTGCCGTCCCGGAGGAGATGCTGCGCACCGCCGAGTATGTGACCGAGGAAAAAGCCCGCTTTGCCCGCCCGCTGCGCTGGGTGCTGCTGGCGGGGCTGGCGGCGCTGCTGGGCTACGCCGCGCTGGAATTTTTGGCGCCGGAAGCGCAGGGCCGGCTTGACTCGGCCCGCAGTTTTCTTTTGGGGTTCGGCACCGGCGCAATGGCCGTGGCAGTGCTTTACACCAGCCGGCCCATGGCCCGGCTGCGCGCCTGGAAGCTGCGCCTGCGCAGCCGCCTGTCCGCCCCGGCCGACGGCTGAACGCCCCCGCCGCAGACAGCCCTCCGGCCCCTGCCAGTACGGCAGTGGGCCGGGGTGGTCGTCAGACTGTCGAAAAAGTCTAAAATCGTCGCCGTCGGCGGACAATCTCCGGCCTAAGAGCCGGGCCTTACGGCCCGGTTGGCCTCCGAAACGCGCCTGCGGGCGCAGTGCGCCGACGACGGCGACACCGACAGGGAAATTTTGCGGCAAATTGTGTGCGAGGAGCTGTGCTCCGAGTGCGCGATTTGCCGTAAAATTTTGTCGAAGGGGTTTCCAAAAGGGGAAACAGATGCGTTAGGCAAAGCCGTGCGCGGCTGTTGCCCCTTTTGCAGCGTGTCGAGTTTCTCGACACGCTGAACACCCCGGCCCCTGCCAGTACGGCAGCGGACCGGGGTGTTTTTTTATGGGGAGGATGCCGATATGCCGGCGCAGGAAGCGGCTGCTTTCAGGCCGTACCGGCGGTGTGCCGGGCAGGCAGGGCGGACCCGCCGCTTAAAAAATATGGCGGAGGAAGAAAAAGTACACCACAAAGCCAAACACGGCAAAGACCAACAGCAGCGCCGGGATAAAAACGATCAGCGCGGCCAGGACCATGGCCAGGCGGTCGCCTTTTTCCGGCGGCGCCTCCTCCATCGTCTTGGCAAAACGCTCCTCGGCTTTTTTGGGGTCGGTCAGCATGCGTTTGAGCTTTTTCCGAAAGAACATGGCGGTTTCCTCCGTCCGAAGCCGCCCGCGGGGCGGCGCCGGCTCACTTTACCTGGGCGTTGTTTTCGTGCAGCGGGAAATGGCAGGCCACGTAATGGTTGTTGCCCAGGTCGCGCCATTCGGGGACCTCGTGCTTGCACTTTTCCTGGCAGTAGCGGCAGCGGGTGTGGAACTTGCAGCCCTCCGGCGGGTTGACCGGGCTGGGGATATCGCCCTCCAGCAGGATGCGCTCGCGGCCGCCGTTGTTCTCCTCGGTGGTGGGGATGGCGGACAGCAGCGCCTCGGTGTAGGGGTGCAGCGTGTCGCTGAACAGCTCCTCGGCGTCGGCCAGCTCCACCAGGTTGCCCAGGTACATAACGGCGATGCGGTCGCTGATGTACTTGACGACGCTCAGGTCGTGGGTGATGAACAGGTAGGTCAGGCCGGCTTTCTCCTTCAGGTCGGACAGCAGGTTCAAGATCTGGGACTGGATGGACACGTCCAGCGCCGAGACCGCCTCGTCACAGACGACAAAGCGGGGGCGCAGCGCCAGGCTGCGGGCAATGCCGATACGCTGCCGCTGGCCGCCGGAGAACTGATGGGGGTAGCGGTTGAACATATAGGTGGCAAGGCCGCACTCCTCCATGACCTGGAAGATATACTCCTTCATGGCGGGGTCGTTTTTCTTGAAAATGCCGTGGGAGGTCAGGCCCTCGCCAATGATCTGGCCCACCGTCATGCGGGGGTTCAGCGAGGAGTACGGGTCCTGGAAGATCAGCTGCAGGTCCTTGCGCAGCACGCGCATCTGCTCCGGGGGCTGCTTTTTCAGGTCGATGGCCTGGTCGTCCTTATGGTAGATGATGTCGCCGTGGGTCTGGGGGTACAGCTGCAAAATGGTGCGGCCCAGCGTGGACTTGCCGCAGCCGGACTCGCCCACCAGGCCCAGCGTCTCGCCCTCGTAGATATCCAGGGTGACGCCGTCGTTGGCGCGGACATATCGCTGCTTCTCACGGAGTTTGGTCTTTTTTACCGGGAAGTACTGCTTGACGTCGCGCACTTCCAAAAGCACCTTGCGGTCTTTGTTCTCATTTTGCATTTTGTTTTCTCACCGCCTTTTCCGCATAGAAGCAACGTACCAGATGGTTGGGCCCGACCTCGGTCAAAGGCGGCTCTTCCTCCAGGCATTTCTGGGTGCAGTACTTGCAGCGGGGCGCAAACTTGCAGCCCTTGGGCAGGTACAGGGGGTTGGGCACCGCGCCGGGGATAGCGTCCAGCTTTTTGCCCTTGGGGGTGTTCAGCCGGGGGATGGAGATCATCAGGCCCTCGGTGTAGGGGTGGGAGTAGACCGACTCGTGGAAGATCTCCTTGGCGTCGGCTTTCTCGACGATCTGGCCGCAGTACATGACGGCCACCTCGTCCGCCATCTCGTGGATGACGCCCAGGTCGTGGGTGATGAACAAGATCGAGGTGCCGGTCTGCTGCTTCAGGTCGTTCATCAGCTTGAGGATCTGTGCCTGGATGGTCACGTCCAGGGCGGTGGTGGGCTCGTCGGCGATCAGCAGCTTGGGCTTGCAGGCCAGCGCCATGGCGATCATGACACGCTGGCGCATGCCGCCGGACAGCTGGAACGGGTACTGCTTGGCCACCCGCTCCGGGTTGGGGATCTTGACGTCCGAGAGCAGCTCCACCGCCTTGGCGGCCGCCTGCTTTTTGTTCATGTTCTGGTGGATGCGCAGCACCTCGCCGATCTGACGCTCCACGGTGAACACCGGGTTCAGCGAAGTCATCGGCTCCTGGAAGATGACCGAGATCTCGTTGCCGCGGATGTGGTACATCTCTTTCTCGGTGCAGTTGAGGATGTCGCGGCCGTTGAAGGTGACCGAGCCGCTGTCGATCCAGCCGTTGCCGTCCAGCAGCTTGATGATGCTCATGGCAGAGACCGACTTGCCGCTGCCGGATTCGCCCACGATGCCCAGCGTCTTGCCCGCTTCCAGCGAGTAGGTGACATCGTTGACTGCTTTGACGATACCCTTCTTGGTTTTGAAGTAGGTATGCAGGTTTTTGACTTCAAGCAAATTCATGGCGCCGATCACCTCTCCTTCGATTTCGGGTCAATGGCATCACGCAGGCCGTCGCCCACACAGTTGATGCTGATGGTGCAGATACCGAACGCGATGGACGGGAACAGCCAGCGCCACCAGTAATTTTCAATGACCTGGCCGTTCTGCGCGCCGTTGAGCATGTTGCCCCAGGTGGCGTTGGGCTCGGTGACGCCGAAGCCGATGAAGGACAGCGACGACTCGGTCAGCATGCAGGTGGCAAAGTCCAGCGTGGCGTTGACGATGATGACGGTGATGATGTTGGGCAGGATGTGCCGCAGAATGATGCCGAACTCCTTGACGCCCAGCGCCTTGGCGGCGGTGACGAACTCCTGCTCACGCTCGGCCAGCACGCTGCCGCGCACCAGGCGGGCGATGCCGGGCCAGGACAAAAAGCCCAGGATGAACATGATCAGCACGATGCGCTGCATCTCGCTGATGCTGCTGCCCAGCACGCTGGACAGAATGATACAGAACGGCAAAAACGGGATGGAGGAGACGATCTCGGTCAGGCGCATGAGCAGGTTGTCCAGCTTGCCGCCCTTGTAGCCGGAAATACCGCCCACCAGCACGCCGATCAGGGTGGAGATGATGACCGCGATAAAGCCGACGGTCATGGTCATGCGGCCGCCCACCAGCAGGCGGCGGAACACGTCGCGGCCCAGCTGGTCGGTGCCCATCAGGTAGCCGTTCAGGCCCCAGCCCTCGGCGTGGCCGTTCTCGTCGATGGCGTAGCTGCCATGGTAGCCGGCCGAGATGGTGGTGACGGCGCTGTCAAAGGCGGGGGCGTCGGTCTGGTTGAAGGTGTCGTTGCCCCAGCTGCAGACGGTGCCGTCGTCCAGGATGGCGGTAAAGTGGTAGCGGCCGCCCTCGATCTCGGTAACGCGGCCCTGGATCTCCTCCGGCACGTTCATCGAGCCGTTGACGTTGTTGCCCCAGGTGTAGACACGGCCGTCGCTGGTCAGCGCGGCGGCGCTCTCGTCCGACAGGGCGATGTCGATGGTGTTGCCCTGGATCTCCTCCGGCACGTTGGTGTAGGAATTGCTGGAGTTGGTCAGCGGGACGACCTCGCCGTCGTTGGTCAGGGCGATGACGATGTTGGGGTTGTCCTCAAAATGGGCGATGTTGCCCTGGACACCGTCGGGGAAATAGATGTTCAGCAGATAGGCGCTGCCCCAGTTGTACAGGCGGCCTGACTCGGTCAATGCCAGCGAGAACTGGTAGCCGGCCGAGATCTGCTTGATGGGCTGACGGCTGACTTCCAGCTCCACCGGGATGGAGGTCAGGCCCATGCGGTCGTTGCCCCAGGTAAAGATCTGGCCGTCCTCGTTGACAGCCAGCACGTGGTCCAGGCCGGCCGACACCATGGTCAGCTTGCCCATCTCAGAGCTGGAAGGGATGTTGCGGAGTTTATCGGTAGGGAAGGTGCCCCACTCGTAGACATTGCCGTCCTTGTCAATGCCCACCGAGAAGGTGCTGCCGGAGGAAATCGCCAGCGCGTTGTCCGCCAGCCCGGCAGGGACGTCGGTCAGGCCGAAGCCGGGCGCGGCGTTGGCCTGGGAGACATCCTGGTAGTTGAGTTCGATCGGGAAGAAAAAGGGAAGGATCATGCAGCAGAGGAAGATGATAACGAACAGGCACAGGCCGATCATGGCGATCTTGTCCTTGATAAAGCTGCCCAAAGCCATCCGCATGGGGCTTTGCATCAGCTCCTCGTCCTGTTCCTCCTGGGGCATGCCGCCCAGGAACATGCGCTCGGCGGCCGCGGCCGCGGTGGTTTTCCTGCCGGCGTCTTTGCGTTTTTTTGCCATAGTCAGGAACCTCCTTAGTTTTCAAGCCGGACCCGCGGGTCAACGATGGTGTAGGCGATATCCATGATGACGTTGCCGGCCAGCGCCAACACGACATAGAACATCTGCATGGTCAGAACGACCGAGAAATCGCGCTGCAGCAGGCCGTTGATCAGCATCTGACCAAGGCCGGGCCACAGAAAGACCTGCTCGATGACCACCGAGCCGCCGAACAGCGAGACCACCCATGCGGTGGCGATGGTGACGATGGGGATCAGGGCGTTGCGGAAGGCATGGACGTAGATGACCGTCTTTTCCTTCAGGCCCTTGGCCCGTGCGGTCTTGATGTAATCCATGCGCAGCACGTCGATCATCTCGGCACGCACATAGCGGGTGATGCTGCCGATGCCGGAGATGGACATGACAATGACCGGAAGCGCCATGTGCCACAACGTATCCAGCACATACTCCAGCCCCGTGCCCGAAAATCCCGGCGATCGCACGCCGCTGATGGGGAAGATCGGGATCTTGACCGCAAAGGCAAAGATCATCAGCAGCGCGATGATAAAGCTGGGCAGGCTGTAGCCGATGATCGTCAGCACCTGCACCACCTTGTCGAACACGCTGTTCTTGCGCACCGCGGTGACAATGCCCAGGGGGATCGCGATAACAAACACCACGACCATGGACAGGGCGTTGAGCATCAGGGTATTGAGCATCGGGGTGCCGATGACCTCGGCGACCTGACGCTTATACTGGGTAGAATATCCAAAGTTGCCGGTGAGCATGTTGCCGATCCAGATGAAATACTGCTCCACCAGCGAGCGGTCCAGGCCAAGGGCCTGGCGGGTCTGCTCGTACAAGGCCTGGTAGGCTTCCGGCTTCATGTTGTTGCGGGACTCGCCCAGCATCATGGTGACCGGGTCGCCGGGCATGGACTTGTAGATGAAAAACATCAAGATCGAGATGATAAAGAATACGAAAACGATATAGACAAGACGTCTAACCAGGTATCGGCCTTTGCCCATTCGTCATCCCCCCATTTCCTAAAAAACCGGCGGCCCCCCGGCAAGAGAGGGGGACCGCCGGAAAAACTAGATTTTACGCGTGTTCACGTTTGTATTACTCGGTGACCCAGGCATCCAGGACAGCCTGCTCCCAGCCCCAGATGGAAGAAGTCTCCCAGCCCTGCAGCTTGGTGGAGAAGAAGTCATGGTACTCGTCGGAGTACAGGGGGATGTCAGGCAGCTTTTCGTTCCAAACCTGGATGTAGTTGCGCCATGCTTCCATCCAGGCCTCGGTGTCGTCGTAGGGGATGTTCTGCATCACGCCGGCGGCGTCGGCCAGCTCCTGGTCGGCGATCCAGTTGGAGTTGTAGCCGGCGGTCATCCACTGCTCATCGGTGGAGTAGTAGTACCAGGGGGAGTTGGCGGTGGCAAAGCCGGTGGCCAGGTTGTACATGTTGTAGATGGTGTCGCCCACGTGGCTGATGCAATCCTGCAGGGTCGCGAAGTCCATGGTGGTGGGGACCAGCTCCATGCCGGCCTCGGCCATGTTGGTGGGCAGCATGGTGCTCAGCAGGTCAGAGACCGGGTTGCCGTCGGTGTTGGCCCAGGTGATCTGCAGCGGGACCAGCTCGCCGTCCACTTCCTTGTAGCGGGTGCCGGTGCCGGAATACTCGGTGCCGTCGGCGTTCAGGTTCCAGCCGTCCTCTTCCAGCAGCTGCTTGGCGGTCTCGATGTTCATCTCGTAGTGGTTCAGGTTCTCGGCCAGCCAGTCGGCATTCTCGGTGTACTCGATCTGGGCCAGGCCGTAGGCAGCGTCCACAACGGCAGCGTAGCCGCCGGAGTACTGACGGGCGAACTCGTTGCGGTCCAGGCAGTAAGCGATGGCCTGACGGACGTTCTGGCTGTCAGTGGGGAACTGGCTGCAGTCAAACTGGATCTTGCCGTAGCCGTTGCGGTAGAAGGTGGTGTAGTTGGCAACGCCTTCCTCCACCAGGTCCAGGCCGGCGTTGATGGTGTCGGCGCCGCTGCTCTCGTACAGCAGGTCAACGCTGCCGGCCTGCAGCTCGTTCATCATGGTGTCGCTGGAAACGGTGCGGACGACCAGGGTCTCGATGACGGGCTTGACGCCGCGGTAATCGCCCATGTAGTTGGGGTTGACGGTCAGGGTAGCCTCCTGGGCAGCCTCGTCAAAGCCGGCGAACAGGTAGGGGCCGCAGGTGACCTGCGGGTTGTAGCGGTAGCCGGTGTCGATGTTGTTGATGGTCTCCTGCAGCAGCTCAGTGGTGAAGTCGCCGGTGATCTGAGCGCCGTTCTCGGTGTCCTCCACATCACAGCCCGGGGCGATGACAGCCATCGGGCGGGGACGGACGCCGGCGTAGGAGATGTCGTAGTGGTAGGGCAGCTCCTCGGCCTTGATGGTGACCGAGAAGGTCATATCGTCGATCAGGCGCACGCCGGCAAAGGTGTCGGCGGTGCCGTCGTGGAACTCGTCGTAGCCGACCAGGACGGTGTAGGCGTTGCCGGGGTAGCCGTCAACGCCGCCCATCTCGTCGCTGGACTCGCACAGCAGGGCAAAGACGTAATCCTTGGCGGTGATGGGGCTGCCGTCGCTCCAGACCAGGCCGTCGTTGATGGTCATGGTGTAGGTCTTGGAGCCGTCCTCGTTGTCGGTCTCCTCGTGGGAAGCCAGGACGGTGTCGTTGTAGGCGAACTCGCCTTCCTTGGTGTAGACGACCGTGTCGCCGCCGTGGATCAGGTCATACATGGCGTAGTTGGTGGCAGAGTTCGAGAACGAAGTGTCATAGAACTCGTTGATGACCTGGGTGATGGAGCCGATGACCAGCTGGCCGGAGGGCTCGGTGGGGCGGACGCTGGTCTCGGCAGCGTCGGTGGCGTCTTCAGAGGTCGCCGCGCTGCTGGAGCTGGACGTATCCTCCGGGTTGTTGGTGACCGTCTCCTGGCCGCCGCAGGCAGCCAGAGAAACAGCCATGGTCCCCGCCAGAAGCAGGGACGCAATCTGCTTTGCCTTTTTCACTGTGGTAAAACCTCCCTTTTCTATCGATCAAACCCAACGATACGCCATCATTGGTTCCTGCAGCCATGCAGGAACCAAAAAGGGCATGCCCTTTTTGGTGTTCGCAGTCTGCCGTACGATGTTCCCTCATCGCAGACAGATGTTATCAATCGATTTTCCAATTATATAGTCTTTTCGCAATTCTGTCAATATTTATTCACAATTCCCCGACATCAAAGGGCCTTCTTCGCATAGCTTTTTTGCATCGCCGCCAGAGATTGTAAGCCTGCCGCGGACAGTCTGCCCGCCAAAGCCCGTCCGCCGCCGCAAACCTCCCCGGCGGGGAGGCTTGAGGCACCCCGGAAGGGTATTGGCAGGGCAAGGTGCCGCCCCCCTCAGTCGGCTTTGCCGACATTACCGGTTTGCGGTACCCGCATCATGCGGCGCATGCTGAAGCATGCTTGCATTCTGCGACCGCTGCACCTGCTCCGTCTCGCTGTATCCGCCGCAGGCGGCGCTCGACTCCGCAGCCCCTTACAGGGGAGCCTTTCAAACGGCAGCCCCCCCCAAAGCCTCCCCTGCAAGGGGAGGTGGCTGCGCCGCAAGGCGCAGACGGAGGGGTGCATTGCCGGTTTGCGGCAGAGGTATCCTGCAAAGACCGGCTCCCCTGCCCTGCCTCCGCAGGGGACAATGCTTGCATCGTCCCCTGGGCCTTGCGCCGCCGCAAACCTCCCCGGCGGGCGTGAACGCCCGCCCTACAATACACGGCAAACGGGAGGCGGAGCCGGGAACGGCAGGCCCACGGGCGCGGCGGCGGACCGCCGGTCAGGCGGGGCTGCCGGACGCGGCGGGCAGCTCGACGCCGTAGCGGTGGATATACTGCTGCATGGCGTCGAACACGGCCATCAGGGCCTCTCCCCGCTCGGTCAGGGTGTAGTCCACCCGGGGCGGGACCTGGGCGTAATCGTGGCGGGCGATCAGGCCGTCGGCGGCAAGCTCCTTCAGCTGGGCGCTGAGGACCTTGTGCGTCACACCGCCCAGCAGGCGGCGCAGCTCGTTGTAGCGCAGGATGCCGTGGGCGCCTACCATAAACAAAATGCGCATCTTCCATTTTCCGCTGAGCATGTCCATGACCTGCTCCATCTTGTCGCAGCCCACATCGGCATAGCGGCAGCTGCAATCGGGACCTGGCTGCATGGCGGGGGACCTCCTTTGGTGCATGTGTGCGTGTATTTTGGGTTGCGGGGCGGCAGGGATATCCGCCAAGGCCCGGCAGGACCTTGCCCTACATCCGTAGGGGACGATGCTGGCATCGTCCCGGAAACCTTGCGATGCCGCAAGGCTCCCCGGCGGGCGTGAACGCCCGCCCTACAATACACAGCAAGCGGGAGGCAGAACCGGGAACGGCAGGCCGCCGGCCCCTGGGCAAGGGAGCGATCCCTGCGTCGGCCCGCCGTCAGGCTTGACGTGCGGCTGCCGATTTTGTATTGCCGCCCGCCCACGGGCGCAATGCAGGGCGGGCGATTTTGCCCGCCGCAGACCCGTCTGCCGCCGCCAACCTCTCCGGCGGGCGTGAACGCCCGCCCTACAAGACAGGGCAAACGGGAATCAGAACCGGGAACGGCAGGCATCGGCTTGGGCAAACACAGGGCAAGCCCCTGCCAAAATACCCCCGGCGCCCCCCGTTCTGCGCCGCCGCGCCCTTTTACGGTATCCTAAAAGTGCGTACTTGTCAAAAGTATCCGTATCCAATATAGTAGCCTTACCGGGGAAATGCAAGCCCCCGCCGGCGGGCGGTACGCCGCGGCAAATTTTGCCGCCCGTACCGTTGCCCCGCCGGGCGGATTCGGGTACAATAGGGGTAGCATCCCCGGCGGGCCGGGGCGGCCGCCCCCATCCGGGCGCGCCCCGCCCGCCGCATCTTTTCCGAAAGAAGGTCTTTCACCCCCATGGAACACAACCAAAACGCGCAAACGCTGGAACGCCTGTTCCGGTTTCTGCAGGCCGGCGTGACCCCCTGGCACGCGGTGGCCGAGGCCGCCGCCTGGCTGGAAGCCGCCGGCTATACCCGCCTGGAGGAAGCCGCCTATTGGAACCTGGAGCCGGGCGGCCGCTACTACGTCACCCGCAACGGCAGCTCCATCGCCGCCTGGCGGGTGCCGGAGCACGCCATCGGCGGCTGGCGGATGTCCATCGCCCACTCCGACGCGCCGGGCTGGCGCATCAAACCGGCAAGATCCACCGCCGCGGGCTGCGAGCGCCTGCCGGTGGAGGGCTACGGCGGCATGATCATGCCCACCTGGCTGGACCGCCCGCTGGGCGTGGCCGGCCGGGTGCTGGTGCGGGAGCCGGACGGCCTGTCCACCCGGCTGGTCAGCATCGACCGGCCGGTGGCGGTGATCCCCTCGCTGTGCATCCACTTTGACCGCAGCGTCAACAGCGGCCATACCTACAACCCCCAGGCTGAGATGCAGCCCCTCTACGGCCCCGAGGGCTGCCGCCCGCTCGGCGCCCTGGTGGCGCAAACGCTGGGCGTGGCCGAGGACGCCGTCGCCGCCAGCGAGCTGATGCTGGTGCCTTTGCAGCCGCCGGTGCAGGTGGGGCCGGCGGGCGAGTATTACATGGCCCCCCGCATCGACGACCTGGCCTGCGCCGCCGCCACGCTGCTGGGCTTTCTGGATGCCGATGCCGCCTGCGATTCGGCCTGCGCGCCGGTGTGGGCAATGCTCGACAACGAGGAGGTCGGCAGTTCTACCCGCCAGGGCGCGCAGAGCAGCTTTTTACGCGACCTTTTGGACCGCATCCTGGACGCGGTGCCCCATTCCGGCCAGGCGATGGCCCGGGCGCTGGCCAACAGCTTCTGCCTTTCGGCCGATAACGCCCACGCCGTCCACCCAAATTTCCCGGAAAAATCCGACCCCGCCAGCCCGGTGCGGCTGGGCGGCGGCGTAGTCGTCAAGTACAACGCCAGCCAGAAATACGCCACCACCGCCTATTCCGGCGCGGTGTTCGGCGAGATCTGCCGCCTGGCCGGCGTGCCCACCCAACGCTTTGCCAACCGGGCGGATGTGCCGGGCGGCAGCACGCTGGGCAATTTGCAGGCCAACACGGTGCCGGTGCCCACGGCGGACATCGGCCTGCCGCAGCTGGCCATGCACTCGGCGGTGGAGACGGCCGCCTGCGCCGACGCCGACGCCATGCGCAGCGCGGTGGCGGCCTACTACCGCGCGCACATCCGCGCCCTGGGCGACGGCCGCTGCACCCTGGAGCCGGAGGCCCGCTGCGAATGACCGCCGGGACTACTGTGGGCCGCTACGCCCCCAGCCCCAGCGGGCGGATGCACCTGGGCAACCTGTGCTGCTG
>HBJMC02800__coassemble_142_pt1 | contig 44226 bp, 48 predicted proteins | sample HBJMC02800__metabat2_low_PE_013 | metagenome-assembled genome bin HBJMC02800 | reverse complement strand
TTTATCGGCAAAATTGATTAAATGACACCAATATTTTTAACTATGTGATACCGGCGAGGCAATGCCCGACATAAGCAACATCATACAATTGAGCAAATGCTTTCATGTATCTTTGGACTTTTTGATGAACGACGAGTACACGTGCGATGCAGAGACTCCCGCCGGAAAGGAGACCGGGCAAAAGAAGAAAAGCAGGAACAACAAAAAAACACATATCCTGACATATGCCCTTTTCATTACAGGAGCTGCGGGGCTGCTGCTTCTTTTTGCCCTTTCCCGCTTCATCCCTGTCACTGTGATGCAGCCCCTTCTGGGAATACGGCCCGACATCAATATTGCAGAGCAGATCGATGAGCCGGCCAAAACTGCGGAAGAAGTGTACTACGTACAGAAAGAAGTGACTGGGCTCGCCCCGTTTCTTTCCTGTTATCACTTGGAAATCGTCTTTGGCCTTTTGTGTGCCATGACGATAACGGGCGCGGCTATGTGGCTGAAGAACAGGCACAGATCACAAGCAAAGAAACAGGATGAGCGCGGCGGCAGCTGTTTGGTATAACACTGGCCGCCGCGCCGGGGCAAAACGCCGCCCGGTCAGTCCTGCCGGGCGGCGGGGCGCTTTTCCCGCACCATGCGGCGGCAGCTCAGGCAGGTGGCGGCAAAGTAGCCGCCGTACACCAGCACAAACATCGCCGCCGTGACGCCCGCGCTGGCGGTGACCCGCAGGTGCATGAAATCCTCGACCAGCTGTATGCCCTGGCCCAGCAGAAAGGCTGCGTAGCACACGGCCACCGCCAGCGGCGCCGCAAAAAAGACCGCCGTCTGCCCCAAAACCGCCCGGTCGATCTGGCGCGGGGAAGCGCCCAGCTTTTGCAAAAGGCCGTAGCGGGCAATGTTGTCGCTGGTCTCAGTCAGCTGTTTCAGCGCCAGCAGCGCCGCGCACAGCAGCAAAAACACCAGCCCCACATAGCTGCACAAAAAGGCCACCACCGCGCTGGAGCCATAGTAGGCGTCGTACATCATGGTTTTCTCGGTATAGCGGTAGCCGTGGCTCTCGTCCAGGCCGATGGGCAGCATCAGCGCCAGGACCTCGTCGGGGTCGGTGCCCTCGCGGTAGCATACCAGCAGGATGTTGGCGTCCTTTTCCAGCCGGGCTGCCACCGCGTCGGGCAGCACCAGCGTGCCCCGGTCGTTGTTGCCCACCTGGGTCATGAACCAGGTCTCGTTCAGCAGCGTGTCGCTGCCGCGGTGCAGCGTGACGCCCGCCACCGTCAGGGTGGGGTGGTCGGCCAGCGCCTGCCGCAGGTAGCCCAGGGTGCCCTCGTAGTTGCCGTTGAGCAGGTACTGGTCGTCGGCCAGCGTCACCGCCGGCTTGCCCTGCATGGCCAGCGCCCGGTTAAAGTCCGACACAGAGACCACGGCCACCGGGACGTCCGGCAGGTCCTGGTCCATCCGCCACAGCTCCAGCTCCTGCCCCGCCAGCAGCTGGCCGTAGGTCAGGTCGGCGTTGTACATGGAGACCTGCTCCATCGACCGGGCATACTGCGCCAGATCCACGCCCTGGGTGCGCAGGTAGGCGACAATGTCGGTGTCGCCGTCCTGGTCCACGTCGGACAGCACGTTCAGGTCGTAGGGGACGGCGGCCTGCGCGGCGCGGTTCATGGCAAGGGCGGTGCCCGCGCCCAGCCCCACCGCCACAATGGTGACGGTCAGTATGCCGCACACCGCTGCCATCACAAGGAAGTTGGTGCGCAGGCGGCTGTCCAGCTGGCGCACCACAAAGGCGGTCAGGCCTTTCAGGTAACGGCGGCGGTCGGCCTGCGCCAGCCGCACCCCCACCGCCGACGCCGAGTAAAACAGCAGCACGGTGCCCACGGCCAGTGCGCCGGCCCCCAGCTGCACCCAGGATTCGCCCCGCACGGGCAGGATGCCGTGGCGGTGAAAGATCGCCGCCGCGGCGCCGATCAGCGCCAGCGCGGCCGCAAACAGCAGCACGGGCGCCGGCCCGGCGGCAGGCAGCGTTTCGTTTTTGCGGCGGGCGGTCAGCAGATCGATCAGCTTTACGCCGGACACGGTAAGGACGTTGAACACCCCCACCAGCACAAAAATGACCGCAAAGCACAGCACCGTCAGCCGCAGCGCCGGGGCCGACAGCACAAAGCGGAAGCCCGACACCTCCACCGCAAACAGCCGCATCGAGACAAGCGAAAGCCCCTGCGACAGCACCACCCCCGCCAGCAGCCCGCTGCCCAAAGCCAGCAGGCCCACCAGCAGCGTTTCGCCGGCAAACAGGCGGGAGATGCGCCCCTTGCGCATGCCGGCCAGCAGGTAGATGCCCAGCTCCTTTTTGCGGCGCTTTAAGATGAACTGGTTGGCGTACACCACCAAAAAAGCCAGCACCACCGCAATGACCACCGACAAGGCCGACAGCAGCGTACCCAGCTGCTGGTACAGCAGGGCGCGGGTGGCGCTCATGTCCGCAAAGGCGGACTGGCTGGCGATGGAGTTGAAGGCGTAGAACATGCCCACCGCCAGCGTCAGCGTCAGGTAATAGACCAGGTAATCCCGGATGTTTCTGCGCACGTTGCGGAAGATCAGCTTACAGGTCGTCATCCTGCTCACCTCCCAGCACCGAGACCACGTCCAGAATCCGGCCGAAAAAGTCCCGGCGGCTTTCCCCGCCGCGGACCAGCTCGTTGAAAATGCGGCCGTCCTTGATGAACAGGATACGCCGGCAGTAGCTGGCCGAGAAGGCGTCGTGGGTGACCATCAATATGGTGGCCCCCAGGCGGCTGTTCAGCCGGCCCAGCAATTTCAGCAGCATGCGGGAGGAATGGGAATCCAGCGCGCCGGTGGGCTCGTCGGCCAGCACCAGCGCCGGGTCGGTGACCACTGCCCGCGCCGCGGCCACCCGCTGCTGCTGCCCGCCGGACATCTGGTAGGGGTACTTGTCCAGCACGCCGGCAATGTCCAGCGCGGCGGCGGTCTGCGCCACCCGGCGCTCGATCTCGGCCGGGCGCACGCCCGACAACGACAGTGTCAGCGCGATGTTTTCGCGGGCGGTCAGCGTGTCCAACAGGTTGAAATCCTGAAAGATAAAGCCCAGCTTGCGGCCGCGGAAGGCGGCCAGCTCGCCGCCGTGCAAAGCGGTCACGTCCCGGCCCTCCACCAGGATATGGCCGCTGGTGACGGTGTCGATGGTGGAGATGCAGTTGAGCAGCGTGGTTTTGCCGGAACCGGACGCCCCCATAATGCCCAAAAACTCGCCCCGCTCCACCGCGAAGGAGATGTGGTCGATGGCTTTGGTCACGCTGCCGCGGCTGCCGTAATATTTCTGGATGTCCTGCACCTGCAAAATGGGTGCGGCGTTGGTTGGGTCTGTCATGGTCGTGCTCCTTTCCGCAAGGGGAAGAAGGCGCCGCGCGCCGGCCCCCTTGCAGCTATACTCTACCACAGCGGCCCCGCCCCTGCCATGCGTTTGCCTTACGCCTGCATTACGGTTTTGTAAGGTTTGCCGCGGCGGATGCAAAAAGTCGGCAGGCGTTCTGCCTGCCGACGCAGATTGTCAAAAAAAGTTGAGATCCGTCGCCGTCGGCGGACGATCTATGGCCCAAGAGCCGGGCCTGCGGCCCGGTTGGCCTCCGACACGCCGCCGGGATGCCAAAGAACCGATCAGTCCGCCGGGATGTGGCTCTCGGCGGGGAAGGTCAGCGTCAGGGCGGTGCCGCGGCCGGGGGCGCTCTCGGCGGCGATGCCCATGTTCATCTGGCTGCACAGCCGCCGGCACAGGTACAGCCCGATGCCGGTGGCCCTGGGGTACAGCCGGCCGTTTTGCCCGGTAAAGCCCTTGTCGAACACCCGCGCCAGGTCGGCGGGCGGGATGCCGATGCCGTTGTCGGCAATGGTCAGGGTGACGGCGTTCTCCCGCCGCGCGCCGGTAAAGCGCAGTTCCAGCGGGCCGCTGCGGTATTTGACCGCGTTGGACAGGATCTGCCCCAGCACAAAGCCGCAGCTTTTTGCGTCGGCGGTCACCGGCAGGTCCAGGTTTTCCAGCACCGGGCGGCTGCCGGTCTGGATCAGCGGCCGGGACCAGCGTTTCAGCGCGTCGGCCACCAAGGCGCGCAGGGTGGTGCGCTCCACCCGGAAGTCCTTCTCGGCGTCGCCGCTGCGGGCGTAGTACAATACCTGCTCCACCAGCAGCTCAATGCGGCGCAGCTCGTCGTCCATGCGCAGCACGGCGGGGGTCTTGTCGTTCTCGGCAATCAGCCGCGCCGAGGTGATGGGCGTCTTGATCTCGTGCACCCAGCCGTCCAGATATTCGCGGTAGTCCAGCGCCCGGCGCTCGGCTTCGGCCAGGCGGTCGTTCTGGTACTTGTTGCAGCGGCGCAGCACCCCGCACAAAAGCTGCCCGTCCAGAAAGTCCGGCTCGTCGGCGATCTCGCCCAGCAGTGTTTTCTGGTCCAGCGCGTCCAGCCGGGCCAGCAGCCGGCCGTACCAGGCCCGCCGCCGGGCGTAGTCCCAGCCCAGCGCCGCGGCCGCGGCCAGCGCCACGATGCCCGCCGCAAAGCCGATGAACACCCCCGGCGTGCCGATCAGCCACAGCAGCCCCGCCAGCAGCAGCTCGGCCGCGGCCAGGCAGCCGACCGCCGCGATGTGGTCGGTCAGATAGTCCCGCAGCCTCATACCTGATACCCCATGCCCCGGCGGGTCTTGAGATAGTCCGGCAGGCCGATCTCGGCCAGCTTGCGGCGCAGCCGGGCAATGTTCACGTTCAGCGTGTTCTCGTCAATAAAAGCCTCGCTCTGCCACAGCTCGTCGATCAGCACCTCCCGCGGCAGGATCTGCCCCTTGTTCTGCATCAGCAGCCGCAGGATGCCAAACTCGTTTTTGGTCAGCTGCTGCGTTTTGCCGCCGCAGCGCATCTCGGCCCTGGCCAGGTCCAGCACCAGGCCGCCATGCTCCAGCACCGCGGGGGCGGCGGGGGCGGCGCCGGCGCGGGCCAGCAGCCGCTGGATGCGCGCCAGAAGCACCTGGGGGTTGTAGGGCTTGGCCACAAAGTCGTCGGCGCCCAGGTTCAGGCTCATCAGCTCGTCAAAGTCGGTGCTGCGGCTGGTCAAAACCAGGATGGGCACATCCGACTGCCGCCGGATCTGGCGGCAGACCTGGAAGCCGTCCTGCACCGGCAGGTTGATGTCCAAAAGCACCAGCCCCGCGCCGGAGGCCAGCGCCTGGTCGGCAATGCGGGCAAAGTCGTCGCCCGCCTCGCAGTCGTAGCCGTATTTCTGCAAAAGGCGGGCCAGCTCGGTGCGGATGGCCGGCTCATCCTCGATAAGAAAGATCTTCACGGTGGGGCGTAGTCTCCCTTCTAGCCGGGTGCAAAAGGCCGCCCGGCCTGTGCTGCTTTTACGATAGCACAAACCGGGCGGCGGTGTAAAGCGGAGGATGCGCAAGGGAGCTTTGGTCTTGCCGCGCAGGCGGCAAAAACGCGGGGGCCTTTAAGGCACCGGACGCGGCGGTCATTCCACCCGCAGCAGGTCCTGGCCGGGGGCGACGGCGCCGCTGGCCAGCGGCCGGACCGCGGCGTAGTCGTCGGTGTTGCAGACGATCAGCGGCGTGGTGCACAGGTAGCCGGCGGCCCGGATGGCGTCCAGGTCAAAGCTGATCAGCAGGTCGCCTTTTTTCACCTTCTGGCCCTCTTTGACATGGGCGGTGAAATACTGCCCGTTCAGCTTGACGGTGTCGATGCCGATGTGCAGCAGCAGCTCGGCGCCGGTGCCGGTCACCAGGCCGATGGCGTGCCGGGTGTCGAACAGATTGTCCACCACCGCGTCCGCCGGGGCGTACAGCTTGCCCTCGGAAGGCTCAATGGCGACGCCCTCGCCCAGGGCGCAGCTGGCAAAGGCCTCGTCCTGCACCTGGTCCATGGGCACCACGGTGCCGGCCAGGTGCGCGCCCAGCGTTTCGGGCTGCAGTTTGGGCGCAGGCGCGGCAGGCTTGGCCGCCGGGGCCGGGGCAGGGGCCGCCGCCGGGGCGGGCGCGGCGTCCAGCGCGTCGGCGGCCGGGGTCTCCATAAAGTCCACCAGGTTCGACTTGATGACCGCCACCTGCGGCCCGTAGATGACCTGGATGCCGTTGCCCTTGTGGACCACGCCGGAAGCGCCGCTCTGTTTCAGCAGGCCGTCGCTGACCCTGGCCGGGTCCGCCACCGTGACGCGCAGGCGGGTGGCGCAGCAGTCCACGTCGGTGACGTTTGCCTTGCCGCCCAGCCCCCGCAGGATGACGGCCGAGACCGCATCCGTGCCGGAGGCGGACGCGCCGTCCGGGCCGACGCCGGTCTTTTCCTTGAAATCAGCGCGGTTGTAGAGCTTGGGCTCCTCGGTGTCGGCTTCGCGGCCGGGGGTCTTGAGGTCCATCTTGCGGATCATGACGGAGAAGGTGAAGTAATACAGCACAAAGTAGACGGCGCCCACCGCGACGATCCACAGCCAGTGGGTCTTGCCGTTGCCCTGCATGATGCCGAACAGCGTCAGGTCGATCAGGCCGCCGGAGAAGGTCATGCCCACGCAGACGTCTAGGATGTGCATGAGCATGTAGGCCAGGCCGGCGTAGACGCAGTGCACCGCATACATGACCGGCGCGATGAACAGGAAGGTGAACTCCAGCGGCTCGGTGATGCCGGTGAGCATGGAGGTCAGCGCGGCGGACAGCAGCAGGCCGGCCACCACCTTGCGCTTTTGGGGGCGGGCGGTGCGGTACATGGCCAGCGCCGCGCCGGGCAGGCCAAAGATCATAAAGACGAACTTGCCGGTCATAAAGCGGGTGGCGTCCACCGAAAACTCGGTGGTGGCGCGGGAGGCCAGCTCGGCAAAGAAGATGTTCTGCGCGCCCTGCACGGTCACGCCGTCAATGATGGCGGTACCGCCCACAGCCGTCTGCCAGAACGGCATATAGAACACGTGGTGCAGGCCGAAGGGGATCAGTGCCCGCTCGATCAGGCCGTAGATGAAGGTGCCCGCATAGCCGGAGCTGATGACCAGGTTGCCCAGCATGCCGATGCCGGTCTGCACCACCGGCCAGACATAGAACATGGCGATGCCCACCAGCAGGTAGACCGCCGTGCTGACGATGGGCACGAACCGGGTGCCGCCAAAGAAGGACAGCACCTGGGGCAGCTGGATCTTGTAGAACCGGTTGTGCAGCGCCGCCACGCCCAGGCCGACGATGATGCCGCCAAACACGCCCATCTGCAGCGTGGTGATGCCCAGCATCGAGGTGGTGGTGTTGGGGGCCATGGCCTCCACGCCGCCGGCCGCGTTGATCATGGCGCTGATGGCGGTGTTCATGACCAGGTAGGCGATGGCGCCGGACAGGGCGGCCACCTCCTTCTCCTTTTTCGCCATGCCGATGGCAACGCCCATGGCGAACAGCAGCGCCAGGTTGTTGAACACCGCGCTGCCGCACTGGTTCATGATGTCCAGGATGGTGTACAGCACGGTGCCCTGGTGGATCAGGCCGGTCAGGCCGTAGGTCTCCAGCATTGTCTCGTTGGTAAAGGAGCTGCCGATGCCCAGCAGCAGGCCCGCCACCGGCAGCAGCGCGATGGGCAGCATGAAGGAACGTCCTACCCGCTGCAGCACGCCGAATACTTTGTCTTTCATTTCAAGATACCTCCTTATTTTGTGCAAACGTCAAACGGACATTGGCGCGTTTTCTGTCAAAACGCAGGGATGCGGATGAATAAAAAAGACCCATACTTCCCCGCCGGCGGGCGGATACGGCATACACCGCTGCTTCGTCGGCAGGAAAATACAGGTCTAGCCCACACAGCAAAGGGTGCAGTCACTATCCTTGGAGATGATTCGGTTTGTCAATGGCCGGGCCGCCGGGGTCAGCCGTCCGGCTCCCGCAGCTCCCCCGCCACCCGTTTCAGGTGGATGGTCAGGTAGATCAGCTCCTCCTGAGAAAGCTGTTTGTGCCAGGTGTTTTTGACGTACTCGGCCACGCACTGGGCGCATTTGTAGTGCCGGGCGCAGCTTTTGGCGATCATCCGGCGGAAAGCCTCGTCGCCCTCGTCCCGGGTGTCGGGCATCAGCTTGTTTTGGAACAGCCGCTGGGCAAAGTAGCGCAGATGCACCACAAAGCGGTTGAAGGCCAGCGATTCGTGGTCAAAGCGGTCCTGGTAGAAGTATTCCACCACCTCCACCACGCCGTCGATCAGGCGGGTGATGTCGTACATCTCGCTCATGCTGGTGTTCAGCTCGGCGTTGACGATGTGCAGCGCGATAAAGGCGGCCTCGTCCGGGTTCAGTTCCACGCCGCACCGCTGGCGGATCTGCGCCAGACACCGCTGGCCCAGCTGGTATTCGGCCGGGTAATAGCACAGGATGCTGCCGGCCAGCGGGTTTTTGAACTCGATGCCCTGCGCCTTGCGCTGGATGGCAAAACTGATGTGGTCGGCCAGCGTGATCAGCAGCGACTCGTTCAGCGGCTGGCGGATCTCGGCACGGATCTGGGCGAGCAGGTCTTCGGTCAGCTGCAAATGGTCCAGCGGGATCTGCTCCACCAGCTCCCGCAGCCGCCGCTGGCCGGCGCGGTCCTCCATGCGGTAGGTCTTTTCCACCGCCGCAGGCTCGACAAACTGCCCCACCTTGCGGCCGAAGCCCAGCCCCCGCCCGGTGACGATGCTCTCCCGCCCTTTCTCGTCAATGACGCACAGGATATTGTTGTTGATGACCTTTTTGATCCGCATATCCCGCGCCCCCTCTCTCCGGCCTGCCTGTGCAGGAGCGGCCTGCGCCCGCACGCGGCCGGGCCGCAAACGGGCAAAAAAATAACCAGCCCCATCAAACACCTTTCCCACAAGGTATTTACGGAGTTGGTCTAGCCCGCTTTACCGGTAACAATCCAACCAGATGCCTGCCGCAATGCAGGCGGTTCCTTTATCACAGACAGCATACCATGCCGCAGGGCGGAAGTCAACGGGTTTTGGGCGCCGCTGCGGCAATTTCGGCAGGATGCCGGTTCCGCTGCGCCGGATTTGGGTAAAACGCCAAAGCCTTTCCCACTGCCGGACGGGTCTTGCCGCCCGCGGGCCGTGTGCTATAATAGGATCCGAACAAAGATTTCAAACGCTGCCAGCCTGCGCAAAGGGCGGGCAAAGGGGGAGTATGGCATGATCGACGCCATCCGGATCCGCGGCGCGCGGGTCCACAACCTGAAAAATGTGGACGTGGATGTTCCGCTGAACAAGATCGTGGGCATTGCGGGGGTGTCCGGCTCCGGCAAATCGTCGCTGGCGCTGGGCGTTTTGTACGCCGAGGGTTCCCGCCGCTATCTGGAGGCGCTTTCCACCTACACCCGCCGCCGCATGACCCAGGCCGCCAAGGCCACCGTGGACGAGGTACTGTACGTGCCCGCCGCGCTGGCGCTGCACCAGCGCCCCGCCGTGCCGGGCATCCGCAGCACCTTTGGCACCGGCACCGAACTGCTGAACAGCCTGCGCCTGATGTACAGCCGGCTGGCCAGCCACCGCTGCCCCAACGGCCACTATCTGCCGCCCACGCTGGCGGTGGCCGCCGGCCAGGAGCTGACCTGCCCGGAATGCGGCGCAAAATTTTACGCGCCCGGCGCCGAGGAACTGGCCTTCAACAGCCAGGGGGCCTGCCGCACCTGCGGCGGCACCGGCGTGGTGCGCACGGTGGACCGGGCCACCCTGGTGCCGGACGACAGCCTGACCATCGAGCAGGGGGCGGTGGCGCCCTGGAACTCGCTGATGTGGTCGCTGATGGTGGACGTCTGCCGCGCCATGGGCGTGCGCACCGACGTGCCCTTCCGCGAGCTGACCGACCGGGAAAAGGACATCGTCTACAACGGCCCGGCCGAGAAAAAACATATCCTTTACCACTCCAAGCACACCAACGAGCTGGCAGAGCTGGATTTCACCTACTTTAACGCCACCTACACGGTGGAAAACGCCTTTGCCAAGGTCAAGGATGAGAAGGGCATGAAGCGGGTGGAAAAATTCTTGAAGATCGGCCCCTGCCCCGACTGCGGCGGCACCCGCCTGTGCGCAGCCGCCCGCGCGCCCCGGCTGCGGGGCATCGGCCTGGACGAGGCCTGCCGGATGACGCTGGCCGCCCTGCTGCCCTGGGTGGACGGCGTGCCGGAAACCCTGCCCGAAGCCATGCGCCCCATGGCCAAAAGCATCTGCGAGAGCTTTGACACGGTGGCCAAACGGCTGATGGACCTGGGGCTTGGCTACCTGGCGCTGGACCGGGCGGCGTCCACCCTTTCCACCGGCGAGCGGCAGCGGATGCAGCTGGCCCGCGCGGTGCGCAACCGCACCACCGGCGTGCTGTATGTGCTGGACGAGCCTTCCATCGGGCTGCACCCGTCCAACATCGTGGGCCTAACCGGCGTGATGCACGATCTGGTGGCGGACGGCAACTCGGTGGTGCTGGTGGACCACGACACCCAGATTTTGGGCGAGGCCGACTGGCTGATCGAGATGGGCCCCGGCGCGGGCGCCGACGGCGGGCATGTGATCGCCCAGGGCACAAAGGCGGCGCTGGGGGCCGACCCGAACTCCAAGATCGGGCCGTTTCTGGCCGGGCGGCAGGTGCAGGTGCGCCGGCGGGCGGAAAAAGACGCCCTGTTTGACCTTGGCCGCATCCATCTGGCCACCGGGGCCATCCACACCGTCAAGCCGCTGGAGGTGGACCTCCCCAAAGGGCGGCTGACGGTGGTCACCGGCGTGTCCGGTTCGGGCAAGACGACGCTGATTTTGGAAAGCCTGATCCCCGGCCTGCAGGCGGCCATCGCAGGGCAAAAGCTGCCCGGCCATGTGCGGGCGGTAACGGCCCCCGGCATCGGCCAGGTCAAGCTGATCGACGCAACGCCCATCGGCATCAACGTGCGGTCCACCGTGGCCACCTATGCGGGCGTCCACGACGAGCTGCGCAAGATCTTTGCCCGCAGCCCCGCGGCCAAGGCCCTGGGGTACAAGGCGGGGGATTTCTCGTACAACACCGGCAGGCTGCGCTGCCCCACCTGCGACGGCACCGGCGTCATCAGCCTGGACGTGCAGTTTCTGCCCGATGTGGACATCCCCTGCCCGGACTGCCGCGGCGCCCGCTACGCAAGGGACGCGGCGCAGGTGCGCATCGCCAACAAGGCGGGGCGGGAACTCTCGCTGCCCGATCTGATGGCCATGGACGTGCACACGGCGCTGGACGCCTGCAAGGACTGGAAGCTGGTGCGCCAGCGGCTTCAGGTGCTGGACGGCCTGGGCCTTGGCTACCTGACGCTGGGCGAGGAGACGCCCAGCCTTTCCGGCGGCGAAGCCCAGCGGCTGAAGCTGGCCAGCGAGATGGGCAAGGCCCAGGACGGCAGCGTGTTTGTGTTTGACGAGCCCACCATCGGCCTGCACCCGCTGGATGTGCAGACGCTGCTGGGCGTGTTCGAGACGCTGATCCAGCACGGCGCCACCGTGGTGGTGATCGAGCACGATCTGGACGTGATCCGCAACGCCGACTACCTGATCGACATGGGCCCCGGCGGCGGGGACGCCGGCGGCCGCGTGGTGGCGGCCGGCACGGTGGAGGAGATCAAAGCCTGCCCCGAAAGCGTGACCGGCCGCTTTTTGTAAGGCCGTCCGCACAGCCTCGCGCCGGGGGACGTCCGCGGGCGTTTGCGCCGCCCGGCATCCCCAAAAAACAAACCAGTCAAGCAGGACCGGCGTGCCGCCGGGGGAGAACAAGCCCCCCGGCGGCACGCCGGTCCCGTTGTGTATGCGGCAAAAGGCCCGTCACTGCGCGGCGATGGCCTCCACGATGGAAAGCCCCAGCAGCCGCCGGGCCGGGCGGCGCACCGCCAGCGCGGAGGTCAGCAGGATCACCGCCACGATCAGCGCCAGCTCCGGCCAGGGCACGCCCCAGGCCACGCCGAAGGTGCGGCTGACCAGGCTGGAATACAAAAACCAGTGCAGCGCCAGCCCCAGCGCGCAGCCCAGCGTCACGCCGCCCGCCGCGTAGGCGGCGGCCTCGGCGGCCACCATACGGGTCAGTTGGCGGCCGCTCATGCCGATGGCCCGCATGACGCCGTACTGCCGGGTGCGGGCCGACACCCCCAGGTCGATGGTGTTCATGATGTGGAACACCGTGATGGCCACAATGATGGACAAAAAGCCGTATACCAGCACCGCAAAGGCATAGTACAGCCCCCGCTGCTGCTGCACCTGCGTCAGGTCGTCCCGGAAGGCCACGCCGCCGGAAAACAGCGCCTGCACCGCCGCGGCGTCGCTTTCGCCCGCGCCAAAACGGAACTGCACGTCCAGGATGGTATAGCCGGTCTGGCCGGTCAGCTGCGCAAAGGTCTGCTCGGAGCAGATCAGCGTCTCGACGCCGTCGGTGCGGGCCAGCGGGCTGTCGGACAGGACGCCGCCCACCGTGACGGCCTGCTGCCGCCCGCCAACCTGCACCAGCAGGGTGTCGCCCACCTGCGCCTGCACATTGCCGCCGGCCACCAGCAGCACCTGGCCGGGGGTATCCGCCACGGTGTCGACGGAGCCTGCCGCCAGCTGCTGCCGCGCCCAGGCAAACTGCTGTTCGTCGTAAGAGATCAGGTTGCAGGTGGCTGCCCCGCTGTCTGATGTCAGCGGCAGGTCATAGGCAAAGCTGCGCCCGTACACCCGCTTGACGGCGGGCAGCTGCGCCACGGCATCCTTCCGGTCGGCGGGGATGGAACAGGTGTTCGTCTCGCTGACGATGGAAAGCTCCGGCGTCCAGTCCCTGGGCTTGAAGGCGTTTTCCATAAACGGCACCAGCGTGCTGAACCCCAAAAACATGGTGATGCACAGCGCAAAGGCGCCGGTCATCAGCACAAAGCTGCGCCGTTTTGCCTTTGCGTGGTGGATGCCCAGCGCCGTTTCCACCCGCAGGCGGCGGGTGTCGGCCCCGTGGCGGAAGCTCGCCTGCTGCCCCGCGCTGCCGCTGACTGCCTGCAGCGGCGATACCCTGGCCGCCATCCGGGCCGGGGCGCGGGCAGCCAGCAGTACCGTCGCCAGCCCCAGCAGCACGCCGGCGGCGATGGCCGGCCAGCTGACGCCCCACGCCGGCATGCAGCCGAACCACACGGGGCTGATGCGGCGCATGACCGCGCACAGCGCCCACACCACCACGATGCTCAGGCCGATGCCCGCCGGCAGGGCGGCGGCGCACCACTGCAGCGCCTCGCGCCGGACAAAGCGCAGGATCTGCCGCCGGGTGGCCCCCAGGCAGCGCAGCATGCCGAAAAACCGGGTGCGCTGGCTGACGTTGCTGTTCAGGCTGCTGGAGATCATCAGGATGCAGGCGGCCATCACCACCAGCGAAAGCACGAACGCCACCTGGTAGATCTGTTCCGCATTGGAGCCGGGCAGCTGGTTCAGCATGCTCAAAAGCTCCTGGTTCAGTGTGACTTGATCGTCGGTCAGGCCGTTCTGCCGCTGGATGTCCGCCGCGGCCGCCGACATATCGCACAGCGGCACAAACTGCACCGCCACCTGCCAGTCGGCGGTCAGGCTGCCGCTTTCCAGTTCGGCCAGGCCCCGGGGCGTCACCAGCAGCACCGTGCCGCTGCCGGGGGCCAGCCGCGCGGCCGAACCGCCGTCCAGAATGCCGGTGACCAGCAGCTCCGCCGTGCGGCCGTCCGGCAGGGCAAGCCGGGCGGTGTCGCCGACGGCAAGCCCCGCGGCCTGGGCCAAAGCCTCCGGCAGGGCGGTTTCCCCCGCGGCGGCGGGCGCCCGCCCGGAAGAACACCCGCCCAGGTACAGCCGGGCAAAGGCGTCCGGCTCCAGCCCGCACACCGCGGCGGGCCGGCCCTGCAGCGTGACGCCGCTGCCGGCGGCAAGGCTGCCCTGCCAGGCGGCGCAGGCCACCTCCGGCCGGGCGGCGATAAGATCGGTGGCGTCCGCGTCGGACACGGCAAACCTGCAGTGCCAGTCGCCGGTCTGGCGGCGGGTCTCCTCGGTCATGCCCTGCAGGTACATATCGGCCAGGCCGAACATGACCGCCACCAGAAACACCCCCAGCAGGATGCACAGCCGGGTCATGCGGCTTTGGCGGCGGTGCACCCTGGCCGAGAGGGGGACCAGGTCAAGATAATGTTTCATTGCGGGTCCCTCCCAGGTCGGTCAGCACGCCGTCGGCCACCCGGAACACCCGGTCGGCGCAGGCGGTCAGGCTGTTGTTGTGGGTGATCATCAGGATGGTCTGCTGGTAGCGGCGGGACGCCCGGGTCAGCAGGGCCATGACCTCCTGGCTGTTTTTGCTGTCCAGGTTGCCGGTGGGCTCGTCGGCCAAGATCAGCCGCGGCCGGGTGATCAGCGCCCGGCCGATGGCCACCCGCTGCTGCTGCCCGCCCGAAAGCTGCGACGGCAGATGGTGCCGGCGCTCGGTCAGGCCCAGCAGGGCCAGCAGTTCCTCCACCGCCGCGGGGTCGGGGCGGCGGTAATCCAGCAGCAGCGGAAAGATGATGTTCTGCTCCACGTCCAGTTCCGGCACCAGCTGGTAGGCCTGGAACACAAAGCCGATGCAGCGGCGGCGGAATACGGTGCGCTTTTCCTCCTTCATGGCAAACAGGTTCTGGCCGTCCACCAGCACGGTGCCGGCGGTGGGGGTGTCCAGCGCGCCGATGCAGTGCAGCAGCGTGCTTTTGCCGCTGCCGGACTCGCCCACCACGGCGGCAAACTCGCCTTTCTGCAGCGTGAAGGACACGTCCTTCAGCGCCTCCACGCGGGTTTCGCCGCTGCCGTAGGTCTTGCAAAGGTGCTGTACGTTCAAAATTTCCATACGGTTCCCTCCTTTGCCGTCATACTACCACCGGCAGCTTACAACGGGGTGAAACGCCGCTTACAGTTCTGTAAGGCCGTCCGGCCCGTCGGGAAAGCTCACCGCAAACACGCTGCCCTGGCCCGGCGTGCTCTGCACCGTAACGGCGCCGCCCTGGCCCTCCACAATGGCCCTGGCCAGCGGCAGGCCCAGCCCCGCGCCGCGGGCGTCCGGCCCGGACCTGCCGCGGTAAAACCGCTTGAAGATGTGGTGGATGTCCTCCGGCGCAATGCCGCTGCCGTTGTCCGCCACCTGCACCTGCACCATGCCCGGCGTGTGCCGCCACGTCACCTGCACCAGGCCGCCCGCCGCGGTGTGGTCCAGGCCGTTTTTGACCAGGTTGCCCAGCGCCTCGGCGGTCCAGTCCGGGTCGCACCACAGCGTCAGCGCCGGGTCGCCCTCCAGTCGGATGCGCTTGCCCTCCCGCTCGGCGCGGGTCAGCAGGTCACGCACCGCCCGGCCGGCCAGGTCGGGCAGCGGGCAGGCGGCGGGGGCAAAGCGGATGCTGCCCGCGTCCAGCCGGGTGATCTTTAACATGGCCTGGATCAGCGATTCCATCCGCAGCAGCGCATCGCCGGCCTTGCCCGCAAAGGCGCGCACCGCGTCGGCGTTGTCCGGCTCGGCGGCGATGATCTCCTGGTACAGCCCCAGCGCCGCCAGCGGCGTTTTGAGCTGGTGGGAAATATCCGCGATGGTCTGCTTGAGAAACTGCCGGGCGCGGTGCTCGGCCTCGGTCTTGGCCTGCAGCATGGTGGCCAGCTCCTCGGCGGCGGCAAACAGGCTGCCTAAGGGGCCTTCGGCGTCGCGGGGCAGCCGGGCGGAAAAATCCCCCTCGGCATAGCGGCGCAGCAGCCGCTCGGCGCCGGCCAGCCGGGCCGCCTGCGCCCGCGCAAAGACCAGCGCGCCGCCCAGCAGCAAAGCGGCCAGCAACCCGGCCGCCGCCAGCGCCGCAGGCAGAACGGCCTGCCGGTACCCCGCCAGCTCCGGCAGCAGCAGGCCGGGGGTGGCCGCCGTGCGGCCGATCCGCGCCAGCAGGGCGCGGCCGGCGCCGCTGACTTCCGATGCCGCCAGGGCGGCGGCAATGTCGTTTTCGGCCATGCCCTGCGCCAGCAGCGCCGACGCCACCGCGCCGTCCCGCTCCAGCAGCATGGCCTGGGCGGTGCGCTGGGCCAGCAGGCTGAACGCCAGCGCCGCGGCGGGCAGCGCCGCCGCGATCAGCGCCAGGAACACCGCAAACCGGCGCAGCGTGCGGTCGCGCAGGATGTGTGCGGGGGTCATGGCGCATCCTCCTTCCACTGGTAGCCAAAGCCCCGCACCGTGACAAGATGCCGCGGCCGGGACGGGTCGTCCTCCACCTTTTCGCGCAGGCGGCGCACATAGACCGACAGGGTGTTGCCGTCCACAAAGCTGCCCGCGCCGTCCCACAGCTCGTCCAGGATCGCCTCCCGCGTTACGGTGCGGCCGGCGTTGCGCACCAGCAGGCAGAGCAGGCGGTACTCGGCGGCGGTCAGCTCCAGCGGCTGGCCCCGCAGCAGCGCCCGGCTGCCGTACAGGTCGATGGTCAGCTCGCCGCAGCGCAAAAGGCCGGGGCCGGCGGCCGGCTGCCCGGCCCGGCGCAGCAGCGCCCGGATGCGGCTGCACAGCTCGCCCAGGCGGAAGGGCTTGGTCAGGTAATCGTCGCCGCCGCTGTCCAGCCCGCGGATGACGCTGACCTCCTCGTCCGAGGCGGTCAAAAACAGGATGGGCACCCGGCTGCCCCGGCGGCGCAGCTCCTCGCACAGGGCAAAGCCGGTGCCGTCGGGCAGGGTCACGTCCAGGATCAGCAGGTCAAAGCGGCCGGCGGCCAGGCAGGCGCGGGCCTGGGCCAGCGTGCGGGCCGGGGTCACGGCAAAGCCGCTGCGGGCAAGCGAATACTGCAGGCCGTCCGCCAGGGCGGCGTCATCCTCCAAAAGCAGCAGGTCGGGCAAGGCGGGTCCCTCCTTTGGGCAGGTGTCAGGGCGTTGCGGGGCGGCTGCCGGGCCGGCGCGGGCCAAAACGGCGGGCCGCTGTGCATCAGGCCGCGGCGCAGCCTTTTCGGCTATTATACCATAACCGGGCCGGGCCGAGGGCAAAGCGCGCCGCTCTGCCGCCTTACGATCCTGTAAGCTTGGCCGGTCGCGGCTGCACGGATGCAAAAAAACGCCCGCCGCCCGGCGGAGGGCGGCGGACGCGCAGACTGTCGAAAAAAGTATAAAATCCGTCTCCGTCGGCGGACATGCGCCGACGACGGAGACACCGACAGGGAAATTTTGCGGCAAATTGTGTGCGAGGAGCTGTGCTCCGAGTGCGCGATTTGCCGTAAAATTTTGTCGAAGGGCTGCGGAGCCGAGCGCCGCCTGCGGCGGATGCAGCGAGGCGGAGCAGGGGCAGCGGTCGCAGAATGCAAGCGCCGTCCAAGGCGCGCCGCATGATGCGGGCACCGCAACCCGGACATTCCAAAGGGGGAAACAGACGCGGTAGGCGCAGCCGGTCTCCGGCCTAAGAGCCGGGCCTTCGGCCCGGTTGGCCTCCGACACGCCGCTGCGGCGGCAGTGCGCGGCTGTTGCCTCCTTTGCAGCGTGTCGAGTTTCTCGACACGCTGAACGCCCGCCGCCCGGCGGAGGGCGGCGGACGCGGGCCTGCCCGCAGGCAGGAAGGCGGGGCAGGGGGTCAGCGTTTGATGTCGTAGTTCATGTTCATCAGGTTGCGGATGGTGTTGACGTCGTCGGTGATGTTGGCGTCGCCATGCATCGTGTGCTTGATGGCGCTGCTGGCCACCGCAAAGTTGACCATGTCCATGGGCTTGTAGTTGTTCATCATCGCATAGATCAGCCCGCTGGCAAAGGCGTCGCCGCCGCCCACGCGGTCCAGGATGTTGAAGGTGAACAGCTTGCTCTCAAAGGTATGGCCCTCGTACCACATAAAGGCTTTCAGGCTGTTTTCACTGCCGGAATGGGCGTAGCGCACGTGCCGGGCAATGCAGGTGATGTTGGGGTACCGCTCGATAAAACGCTGGAAGATCTCGTCCTGCTGCTCGTAGCTGGGCTGCAGGGGCACGCCGTCCTTCCAGTCTCCCTTGGAATGGTCGTTCTCGTCCTTCCACAGGTGATACGGCTCGATGCCGAACAGCACGTTGATGTAGGGCAGGCACTGGGTGCAGTAATCGCGGGCGTCCTCCCAGCTCCACAGCGCGCTGCGGAAGTTGCCGTCAAAGCTGATGGTCAGGCCCTTTTCCTGCGCGACCTTCAGGCAGTCCATGATCAGTTTGCGGCAGTTCTCGCCCAAAGCGGGGGTGATGCCGCTCAGGTGCAGCCAGTCGTAGCCGTCCAGCAGGGCGTCCAGGTCCACGTTGGAATAGTCATACTCGGTGATGGCGCTGTGCTTGCGGTCGTAGGTGACCTTGCTGGCGCGGATGCCGTAGCCGGTCTCCAGATAATAGGTGCCCAGGCGGTGGGTGGGGACTTCCTGCGGCGTGGCCAGGATCATCGGCGTGCAGTGCACGTCGTTGGAGCGCAGCCACCGCACCGCGCTTTTGCCCAGGCTGTTGTTGGGCACCACGCTGAAAAAGGTGCTGTCGATGCCCAGGTTTGCCAGCGCCAGGGCGATGTTGGCCTCGCTGCCGCCGTAGCTGGCCTCAAAGCTGGAAGCCATGCGGATCTTCTCGTAATTGGGCGGGGTCAGGCGCAGCATGATCTCGCCGATGGTGATGAACTTTTTCGAGCTGATACCGCGCAGCAGGGGATTGTAATTCTCCATGGGATAACCTCCTCAAATACGGGGCCGCAGGCATCCGGGCGGGATGGCCGGGACAGGGGGCGGCGCGCCCGGCGGGCTGCCGTGGCCGATGTTGTATGATTATCTCTATTGTAACGGTTTTGACCCAAGGTTTCAACTGAATTTGCTAAACTTTTGCGGAAATTTTGCTTTTCTATTGTGCGAAATGTGCAAAGAAAATACGCCCACCCGTGAAATACGGGCGGGCGCGCCGTGCAAAAAGTTCTGCGGCCGCGCCTCAGGACCGGCCGGGGCCTTTTTTGGCGCGGACACACTCGGCCAGGTAGGCGGCCTGACCGGCGATCCAGGGGATCATCACGGCGATGGAGGGCAGCGGCCCGATGGGCAGCAGCGCGTTGAGCACCGTCAGCACCATGGCGGTGATCAGGCAGCTGGAATTGCAGGCCATAAACCCGGTAAAGCCGGCCTGACCGATGCGCTGGCGCTCGGCCTCGTCGCAGCTGGCCAGCCATTTTTTGCGGAACTTGAAGTCATACACGCTGCCCTGCTTTTCCGGGTTGAAACGCCGGGTCAGGTCCACCACCCGGCCCTGCAGGGCGATCACGGCGAACAGCACCGCCAGCAATTCCGCCGCCGACGCCAGGATGGCGCCCGGTCCGGCGTAGCCCAGCGGCATCATGGACACCGAGACGGCAAACAGCAAAAGCGCCAGCAGCTGCGCCGTGGTCAGCCAGACCAGCGCCCAGTCCAGCCGGGCGTCGGCCCGGGCGGGGATCTCCTCGTCCTCGCCGTCCCAGGCGGCAAACAGGGCGCGGGCGCGGCGGCAGCAGGCCAGCGCCGCCAGCAAAAAAGGCACAGCCGCCAGCACCGCAAAGGGGGCGCAGGCGCCGGCGGCGCGCCCGGCGGCGTCGGCCAGCGCGTCGAAAGAATAGCTGCCCACCAGCCAGGCGCTGCCGTAGCCCAGCACGGCGCCGCCTGCCATGCACAGCAGCATGACGAGGATGAATTTCGGCCAGCTTTTGCGGTTGTCCCGCGTCACCTGGTCGGGGGTGTTAGGGGTCTTCATGGTCGGGTTCCTCCTTGTAGGTAAAAATGTCCTCCACGGTCACGCCGCAGAGCTTGGCCAGCTTCAGCGCCAGCGTTACCGAGGGGGAGTAGTCCCCCCGCTCGATCTGGCTGATGGTCTGGCGCGATACCCCGGCCATGGCGCCCATCTGCTGCTGATTGACCCCAAGCCGGGCGCGGTGTTCCTTCAGCCGGTTGTACAGCGGCATCCGCGCACCTCCTTTTTGCTGTGACGGGTATCTTTGTCAAAATGACAACTTTGATTGTCAAATCCAGTATAACATTGACAAGGAAAGTTGTCAATAGCAAAATGCAAAGCCCGCCCCGCCGGTGCTGTGTGCACCGGCGGGGCGGGCGTATCATGGGAACGGAAATGGCGGAAGTGCTTACCCCCGTGCCGCAAAGCGGTAGACGGCGGCCTCGTAGGGGCGCAGCGTCATCGAGGGGGCGTAGGGCTGCTCGTCCCAGCTGCCGATCAGCCGTTCGGGGGAGCCGGGCAGGGCGGGCAGCGTGACGGCGGCGGGCCGGGCGCAGAAGTTGCAGACCACCACCAGCGTCTCGTCCCCCAGCGTGCGGGTGTAGGCGTAGACGTCGGGGCTGCCGGTCATCAGCGGGGCGTATTCGCCCACCTGGATCACCGGGTATTGCTTGCGCAGCGCCACCAGCTTTTTATAGTAGTACAGCACCGAGTCCGGGTCGGCCAGGCAGGCCGCGGCGTTGATGGCAGCGGTATTCTCGTTGACGGCCAGCCAGGGGGTGCCGGTGGTAAAGCCGCCGTTGGGGCCGGCCGTCCACTGCATGGGGGTGCGGCCGTTGTCCCGGCTGCGGGCGCCCAGGATGCGGAAGATCTCTTCCTCCGGCACGCCCTGCTCTTTCAGGATGTGGTAGCGGTTGGTGCTTTCCACGTCCCGGTACTGGTCCAGGCGGGTGAAATGGGCGTTGGTCATGCCCAGCTCCTCGCCCTGGTAGATGTAGGGGGTGCCCCGCAGCATGTGGATGGCGGTGGCCAGCATCTTGGCCGAGACCTCGCGGTAGCGGCCCTCGTCGCCAAAGCGGCTGACCGGGCGGGGCTGGTCGTGGTTGCACCAGAACACCGCGTTCCAGCCGCCGCCGGCCTGCATGCCCAGCTGCCATTTGTCCAAAAGGGCTTTCAGCTCGCCAAAGCGGTTGGGTTCCAGCTGCCACTTGTCGCCGTTTTTGTAGTCGGTTTTCAGGTGGTGGAAGCTGAACACCATCGACAGTTCGCCCTCGTCGGGGTTGGTGTAGCGCACGCAGTTGTCCAGGCTGGTGGAGGACATCTCGCCCACCGTCACCGCGTCGCCGAAGCCCTGGGCGTGCAGCTCTTTCAGGTACTGGTGGATGCGGGGACCGTCGGTGTAAAAGCGGCGGCCGTCGCCCCGGTCGTCGTCCTCGAACACATCGGGCTTGGAGATCAGGTTGACCACGTCAAACCGGAAGGCGTCCACGCCCTTGCCGCGCCAGAAATGCAGGATATCGCACACTTCCCGGCGGACCGCCGGGTTTTCCCAGTTCAGGTCGGCCTGGGTCACGTCGAACAGGTGCAGGTAGTACTTGCCCACGTGCTCTTCCCACTGCCAGGCCGAGCCGCCGAACTTGGACTCCCAGTTGGTGGGCGGGGTGCCGGGCACGCCGTCGCGCCAGATATAGTAATCCTGGTAGGTCTTGTCGCCGGCAATGGCTTTCTGGAACCACTGGTGGTCGGTGGAGGTGTGGTTGAACACCATGTCCAGCATGATGCCAATGCCCCGCTTTTTGGCCTCGGCGCACAGCGTCTCAAAGTCCTGCATGGTGCCGTACTGGGGGTTGATGGCGCGGTAGTCGGCCACGTCGTAGCCGTTGTCCCGCTGGGGGGACGGGTAGATGGGGGTCAGCCACAGGTAATCCACCCCCAGCCCGGCCAGATAGTCCAGCCGGCTGACGATGCCCGGCAGGTCGCCGATGCCGTCGCCGTTGGAATCCTGGAAACTCTTGACATAGAGCTGGTACACGACCTTGCCGGCCAGTTCCGACTGTTTCATGGTTCAGCAGGCTCCTTTCATAGGAGAAACTTGGAGAATGAGGAGTGAAAAATTAGAAATGAGGAATCCCGGTGCCGGTGCGCCCCGGCGCGCGGACCGAATCAAACGGAAAGGCGGGGGAGGGGACAGGCTGCGGTTTGGCAGGGCCGCCCCCGCGGGCAGCGCCGGGGTTCCCGGCGCGCGGTGCTCAGTGCACGCCCTTCTTTTTGCCGATGATCAGCGTCAGCACAAAGGGCACCACGATGGCCACCGCCATGGCGATGAAGAAGGGCAGCCAGTACTGGGGCATGATGGACAGGAAGCCGGGCAGGCCGCCGACGCCCACCGAGAAGGCCATGACGCCGCTGCCCACCGAGATGGTGGCCGCGATGGCGGAGCCGATCATGCCGCAGATGAAGGGGAAGCCGGCTTTCAGGTTGACGCCGAACAGCGCCGGCTCGGTGACGCCCATGTAGCCGGAGATGCAGGCGGGGATGGACACCTGGCGGTCGCGCTCATTCTTTTGCAGCACGATCATGGCCAGCACGGCGGATGCCTGGGCAATGTTGGACAGGGCGATCATCGGCCACAGCATGGTGCCGCCGAACTGCTGGGACAGCGTGGTGTCGATGGCGTTGGTCATGTGGTGCAGGCCGGTGATGACCAGCGGGGCGTACAGCAGGCCGAAGATGGGCGCAAAGACCCAGCGCAGGCTGCCGGTCAGGCCGGCGTAGACCACGTTGGAGATGGCGTCGCCGATGCGCCAGCCGATGGGGCCGACGATGGTGTGCGCCACAATGACCGAGATGACCAGCGAGAAGAAGGGCACAACGATCATCGAGATGTATTCCGGGGTGATCTTTTTGAAGAACCGCTCCACATAGACCAGCACAAAGGCGGCCAGCATGGCGGGGATGACCTGCGCCTGGTAGCCGATCATCTGGACCTGGGCAAAGCCGAAGTCCCACACCGGGATGTCCGCCGCGGCGGTGGAGGCCACCGAGTAGGCGTTGAGCAGCTGGGGCGAGACCAGGCAGATGCCCAGGATGATGCCCAAAATCTCGGTGCCGCCCATCTTTTTGACCACCGACCAGCAGATGGCCACCGGCAGGAAGTGGAACACCGCCTCGCCGATCAGCCACAAAAAGTCATACATGCCGGCCCAGAACTGGGAGGTATCCGCCAGCGAGAGGGTGCCGTCCTCAAACAGGTTGACGTCGCCGATAAAGCTGCGGAAACCCAGAATCAGGCCGCCGACGATCAGGGCGGGGATCAGCGGGGCAAAGATCTCGGCCAGGTTGGACATGGCCCGCTGCAGGGGATTCTGGTTGGTTTTGGCCGCCTGCTTGGCGGCGTCCTTGCTGACGCCCTCAATGCCGGAGACCTTGGTGAACTCGTCGTAGAACTCGGCCACCTCGTTGCCGATGATGACCTGGAACTGCCCCGCCTGGGTAAAGCTGCCCTTGGCGCTGGGCAGCGCCTCGATGGCTTTTACGTCGGCCTTGGACGGGTCCGCCAGCACAAAGCGCATGCGGGTGACGCAGTGGGTCACGGCGTTGATGTTTTCTTTTCCGCCGACCAGCTTGAGCAGCTGTTCAGCATCCGCTGCAAATTTTCCCATGATACTCGCTCCTTGCAAACATGTACGTGTTTTTGGAAACTTGTACGCTATCTTATACGCATATGTTTCCGCTGCATCTGTATGGTATCATATACGTATATGTTTGTCCAGAGAGAAACAGAAACTTTGGTGAAACGCACAAAGAAACGCCGCCTGTTTTGTGTAAACAGACGGCGTAAAGAAGGCGAAAAATGCCGGTGAACAGTCAAAAACAGACAGGTCGTGCCACTTGTATGCCAATGACCTGCGGCCCCGGCGTGTCACACCCGCACCCGGCGGGCAAAGTCCACAAAGCGGAAGCGGTCCCAGCGGTGGCGGGACTCGGTGTGCTGGAACAGCGCGCCGTTTTCCAGATAAACATAGCTGCGCACCGCAATGACGATGTCGTTTTTGCCCAGATCCAGGTAGCGGCGGTCCTCCTCGCTGGGGCGGCAGGCGGTGATCTCCTTCTGGGCGCAGCCGATCTTCAGCCCCAGTTCCTCTTCCAGGTATTTGTACAGCGACCCGGTGCAGTTTTCCTCCTGCAGCCGGGGCACGTATTTCCGGCTGAGAAAGTCCTTGTCCAAAATCACCCGTTCGCCCTCGATCTCCCGCACGCGGTACAGCCGCCAGGCTTCCTCGTCGCGGGTAAGGTCCAGCGCCTTCATCAGTTCGCGGCTGCCCCGCACCGATTCCAGCAGCACCACCTCGGTGCGGGTGTGGTAGCCCTCGGCCTCGGCCAGTTCCTGAAAGCTGGTCAGCCCCGATACCGGGAACACCACCTTCTCGCGGTCCAGCACCAGCGCCTCGCGGCCGCGGGCCTTTTGGATGTAGCCCTCCTGCTCCAGCACCGCCAGCGCCTTGCGCAGCGTGTCACGGCTGACGCCGTACTCGCGGATCAGCTGGCTTTCCGCCGGCATGCGGCTGCCGGCCGGGTACATGCCGCTCTGGATGCGGGCGGCCAGGTCGTTGGATACAAGGATGTATTTGCTTGCCAAGGGGTTCACCTTCCTGCTTCCTGTATGGTATTGTGGCTGAAAATAGTATAACATATACGTATATATTGTGCAAGCCGCCGTCGGGCTTTCCACCTGGCGGGGCGGGGAAGGGGCACCCCGGATGCCTTGGCCCGCACCGGATTGCCTGGCCTGCCCCAAACCCGCCCGGCAAAAACTGCGGGAAAATCTGCCCGGAACAGTTGACAAAGCGAAAAAGCTGTGCTAAACTATTACTCGCATCTGAACGGCGTGCCACTGTGGAGGGGTGTCCGAGTGGTTTATGGAGCTGGTCTTGAAAACCAGTGACGCAGCAATGCGCCGTGGGTTCGAATCCCACCCTCTCCGCCATTATTTGATGCAGACAAGTGAATAGCAAACTCACTTTGACTTGTGGAGTAATACTCAAGAGGTCGAAGAGGCGCCCCTGCTAAGGGCGTAGGGTCTTAACGGGCCGCGAGAGTTCAAATCTCTCTTACTCCGCCAAAAGAGCCGGAAAGCACGATATACAGTTGCTTTCCGGCTCTTTTTCTTTTTGCTTGGATTCGATGCCCCGGCGCTGAAAGTCTGAAAAATCAGAGATTTGTGTACAGCGTTGTGTACATCACTGTATACAAAACTGTGTACAAGTCAAACCATCTGCATGGCGTCCACTGCGGCAAGTTTCGTTTGCAGGCTGATGTGACCATAGGTGTCGCCCAGTTTTCCGTTGCTGTGACCGATGATGCTGTTGATCACGGCGCGGGGGATTTCTGGCTTTACTTCCAGCAGGCGGGTGTAACAAGTGTGGCGCTGGCAGTATGGGCGCAGTTGGCGGATGCCTGTGCGGCGCACCATCTCGGCGTACTCTGCATACAGTTTGTCCAGACCGTAGGCGCACAACCCTATTTTTGCCTTTGGCAGCAGGCTAGCCAGTACCGGGGCAACCTCTTTGGCGATGGGAATCTCCCGATTCCTGCCCGCATCCGTTTTGATGCCGCCGGTGATACACCTGGCACTCAAGTCCACTGCTTTCGCATCGATGGCGGTCAGCTCCCCTGTGCGCAGGCCGGCGTAGGCCATGACCAGCATATATCCGGCAACATCGTTGCCTGCCTGCCAGTCATGCCAGATTAGGCGCATCTCCTCCGGCGTCCTGGCGTCTTGGCTGGTCAGCGGCTTACTGGGCAGTTCCAGGTAGCCTACCAGCTGTGCTTTGCTGGGCGGTATGTACTCGTTGACGACTGCCAGGTCAAACAACTTTTGCAGTACCGTCTTGGCGTCCCGCTTTGGATAGAATGCGCCGGGCAGTTCCTCCACAATGGCCTGCATTTCCCAAAACCGGATGCCGGACACGTCGCGGTCGTGCAGCTCGGCCAGGCGCTTGAAGGCGGTGGCGTAGTGCCCGCGCTTTTGCGGGCTGATCTCCAGCCATTTGCGCTGGGTCTGCAGCATCTCCCACAGCTTTGCGATGGTGACGGCCTGCGATGCCTGCGAGGACGGTGCGGCCAGCGTGGGCAGGTAGGCACGCGCCTCGCGCTGGGTGGCAAACCCGCCCTTTGTGCGGCTGACCAAGCGTCCATGCACAACATGGCGGTAGATGATGGTATAGGTATTGCCGCGCTTGATGACGGTACCGCTGCCGTTGGGGGCGCGGCCTTTTTTGCCGCTGGGCCGCTGTGTGGCAGCCTGCTTTTTGCCGCAGTAGGGGCAGAACAGAGCATCATCCGGGATGTCCCGCCCGCAGGCAGTACGGGAGCAAATCATAAAAAATGCACCTCCGTATGGGTATGACTTGCCAAGCCTGCCCCGGAGGTGGTACAATACAACTGCTGGGTCGGTATTGTTCCCGCCATGGGGCAAGCTGATCTATTCAAACGCTCTCGGTGTTGGTAGCACCGGGGGCGTTTTTAGTTTTCCTCTTTCTTTTTCCACTGGCTTTTTAGGCCGTCAATGTGTTCAAACAAATCGGCTTTGATGTCGGCCCACATGGGATCGAGAATGAAGTCGATGCCCTCCCGGCGGGCCAGTTTGGCAGCAGGGACGAAGTCGCTATCACCGGCAATCAGGATGATTTGGTCGATTTGTTTTTTGTAGGCAAGCGAGGCAATATCAATGCCGATACGCATATCGACACCCTTTTGCTGTGCAATAAACATGAAATCATCCTCGGTCAGCGAGGTGAGATCGCGGGTACCGGCAAGAAGTTTCCGGGTTACCTCAGGGCGCAGGTTATAGCAGGCCTGGTTCGAAAGTTCTCCCAAGCGCAGTGCAAACTTCCGCCGTTTCTTCAATTCCTCCAGAAATGTCAACGTCCAGGTGTATGTATCAGATTTGTCCAGGTCTACGTTCTTTTTGGTGAGGGGATGGTACACGCTGCGGCGGCCCAGAGGCTTGCAGTCGTAATAGAAGACACGGTACAGCTGTCGTGCTTCCTGGCCATCCTTGTCGTGCAGATGCGCTTGGCAGTAGGCGTTCAGTTCTTTGGCGCGATTTTCGGCAGTCTTTTTCCCCCAGAGGTGCGCGGCCCGCTTGCGGTAAAAGCCACCATCCACCAATATAGCAGTCCTTGTCACATATACCACGTCCTTCTAGAATAAAATAAGGCCCCAGGATTCAGCCGTCCCCGTATCTTTGGGGGGCTTACTACCAGGGGCCTGTTAAGCATTTTGAAACAATCTGTTTCTTATGGTAGCTTACGCTACACCCCTAGTATACGCAGATTTGTTAGAAATTGCAAGGGTTTCGTTTGAATTTCACATTGTGGTCAGCTGCGGGAAGAATAATCGCCTTTTAATGTGATATGTATTGTAATTCCATACGGCGCTTCCTCATGTTCCAGTGTGTATGTCTCTTTGCCTGTATCATCATCCAACTCTTCATACACAATTTTGTATTTGCCGCCGGATATATCGCAAGTTACACCAAGCAGTTTATCGGATGCCAAAAGATTTTTGACCTGAGAACAGCTGCCTTTTTTGATGTAACCAACCAGTACTCCATCGATAAAAACCTGGATCGCGTTTTTATCTGCAGGATTGCTCGGCTCCGGTACCAGTTCAACATTAACCGGATCAAAGTGCAGTTCGTAAATCCGTTCGTTTGTAAGTCCGGCGTCGATCAGCTCCCGCTTTGACAGCTCGTAATCAGGATTGGCGTAACTGAGAGACAAAAGGGCATCAGTGTAATGCGAGGTACCAGTGACATGGAAGTTTTTTGTTGTTGGTGCGCCAGCATTTTTGGTGGCTAATTTCTCCAACGCTGAAGGCTGGGCGATGTCCTTCGGCTCCACTGGTGTATGGGATGTCTGCATGCCGGGCAAGTCTGGTTCGGCTTGAACTTCCGGTGTTGCTGAAGGCTCCACGGAAGCGGGAGACGAAGCAGGAGAATTGGGCTCGACCGGCGGTTTGCGTACATATTCGCTTAAAAGTTTTTTGTACTTACGCCAGCAGACTATGCCGCCTATGATGCAGCCAATACAGACGAGTGCAGATATGATCCCGGTAGAGACAGCAGTAGAAAATGCGGGAATGGCTACCACAAAGAAAGCAATAGCCCCATAGATCAGCAGTACAATGGCGGCTATTTTGTATCCGTTTCCGGGGGCAGGTTTCTGATTCATATTGGTCTCCCTTTATAACCCACGACACAGGCCAACGGCCTTGCCTTCGATGGTGACGTCGTTCATTTCTTCGCCGATCTTGACGATTGGCTCATAGTTTGGGTTTTCCGGCTGCAGCACGATCTTGTCCGGGTAGAGGTAGACGTGTTTGAGTGTGGCCTCACAGTCGATGCGAACAGCAGCAATCTCACCGTTTTCCACCATAGGCTGGCTGCGGATGGCGACCAGATCGCCGTCCTTGATGCGCGGCTCCATACTATCGCCCTCGCACATCAGGGTGAAGGTGGCGTGCCACTCGGTCGGGATGGAGACATGGCCCTCCAGGTTTTCTTCGGCGGTAATGGGTTGCCCGCAAGCGATACGGCCGACAAGGGGTACCTGTTCCATTTCGGGGAGAGGGGAAAAGCCAGGCGGAATCTCCGATGTTTCGGATTTGCCGAGCAAATAATCAATGCTTGTGTCAAAGAATTTCGCCAGTTTGATCAGTGTTTCGGAATTCGGCTCACGAGTGCCTTTTTCATAGTTGACATAAGTAGTATAAGGCATCTCAAGTTTTGCGGCGGCTTCTTTCATTGATATTCCCATTCGAACCCGCAACTGAGAAATGCGGTTCAAGCGAACACCTTCTTTCTATCATTCATTAGAATTATAATTACACAAATCGAGTAACAAGTCAATATAAATACCCGAATTGGGCAGTTTGCACAATTTGCAATTACTCAATTCGGGTATTATTTATCTTTACAATTACCCGATTTGGGTATATTATATTGGCAAGATACTCAAATTGGGTATCGGAGGAGGTGAGAAATGTGCCGTACCCGAATATCAATGCGGAGCGGGTGAGAATGGGACTTACTGTAGAAGACTTGGCTATTCGACTGGGGGTAACGCGCAAAACGGTTTACAACTGGATGGCACACGGGAAAATCCCCCAGTCCAAGCTGGAAATGATGGCGCAGATGTTCCACTGCTCTATTGACTATCTGCTGGAAACCAATAATTCCACAGCTGGCTAAAGGAGGTGCACTGCCGTGAAAGTCACCATCAAACCCAAGCAGGCCTACGATATGTTGCAAGACGCCGGCATCGTGCTGGGCCTGGAAAAACTCAAGCAGGGAATCCGCCAGGGAGTCTGGCCGTGGGCCGATTACATCGCTGCGGAAGCCGAAAACCAGGACGAGACCTACGTCATTTACGCACTGCCGTTCCGGCGCTGGCTGAAGGAGCGCAGCCCCTATGTTAAACAGACGGAGCTGGACGCGCTGGAAACAGGAAAGGAGTAACCCATGAACCAACAGAAAATGACCGTCCCGGTGTTGACGCACCGGGACGGCCACAAAACCGCGGGCTGAAATCCACAAAGACCCGCACCACTAGTTTACTCGCTACGGCCCGATTTTTCAATACTGTGGCCGATATCTGCCCGTGATCCGTGGTAAGGAGGATATGATGGAAGGCTGGAGCAACTGCCCGTTCTGCGGGGGCGAAAGCGTGATCGTGGATGACCGCAGCGATTACAATGCGCGCTATCAGAGGTACGGCCGCGCTTGCCTGGCGGCAAAATGCGGGAACTTTGACTGCGGCGTTGAAATTTACGTATATTCCGGCAAAGAATTCCCAGGCCAAAAAGCCAACTACAAAGACATGGTTGAGCGTCTGCGTACAAAGTGGAATCGGCGGGCGCAGTGACAGCGTGTCCACAGTGGACACAAGGAGGTACTTATGCAGAAGAATCCGGTGGAACTGCCGCCTTACTGCTACACCGTCAGCCCCTACACGGGGGCTACGGTGCGCATCATCCGCGGCGAGAATGCCTATTTCGGCGTCCGCGGTCGAGAAAACGCCGACCAGCTGAACCGCGGCCTGGGGGTGACCATGGCGCAGGAGGCCGCCATGGTGGGCGGAATCAAGTACGGGTGGAGCAGTCCCCAAGCTGACCCCAATAACTACACGCCGGCCGGTCGATATCTTGGCCCGGCGGAAGGGAGGAACTGATGGAAAAAGAGAGAATGGAACGGTGTGCGGACCTGGTGCCCGGCACGGTGGAATTTGCGGCGGAGGACGTGGACCTCAGCGTCATCAAGGTGGACGCCACGGGCGTGGTGCTGCGGCTGTGGCCGAAAATCTCCGCGGTGCTCCGCTACATGAACAGCCTGACCAATGCCGGTGCGTGGGCCTGCCGCCACTATATGTGCGGCCGCGCAATGTACTGTGCGGTGGGATGGTACAGTCCGGCGGTGAGCGACTACGTTTACCGGGATGCTCCGTGCCCGGCCACCTATGCGGTGGGGACTGATGCCGGCACGGTGGAAGGAAACGGCGCATTCCTCGCCGCGGCCGCCCAGTGGGGCATCGGTGCGGGGCTGCTGCGGATGCAGGACCTGTTCCTTGCCGCTGACAAGGTGCAGATCAACCCCAAGGCCGGCCCCGATGGCAAGACCATCCGCAGCTATGTCCTGGCAGACCGGATCAGGGTGGAGCAGATCGCCTACGATGACACCGGCGAAGTGCAGGCCATCCAGCTGATCAACGACAGGGGAGGCAAGGTCCTGTGGCAAAAGCACTGATCGCCCACCTGGCGGCCTATTACTACCCGGCGGATGCGCCCGGCGGGCGGGGACGCTTTGTGCTGGACGGCGGGTATCTGTTTGACGAAGAGCGGATGTATGCCGACCTGGAGGCGCGCTGCCGCGGCCAGCCTTACCCAGTGCAGGTGGACATCCGCCCGGTGCGGGACAAACGCACGCTGGACCAGAACCGCCTGATGTGGGCGCTGCTGAACAAACTGGCCCTGGCCTTGTCCGGCGGCACGCCCGGCGGGGTGACCGCTGAAGCCTGTTACATGGATATGCTCCAGGAGTATGGGGCGGAAGTGGAGGTCTGGCGGGTGCCCTATAAGGCGCTGGACGCGCTGCGGAAGGCATACCGGGTGGTGCAGCTGGTGGAACTGCTGGACGGCGGCCAGTGCATCGTCCGGGTCGGTGTGGGCAGCAGCCAGTTTGACCGCCAGCAGATGGCCGGTTTTATCGACCGTATTTTTGACCGGCTGGCAGAGCTGGGGGTGGACGATGCCGAGACTACCCAACAATACAGGGATTGGAGGGCTGCACAGTGAACTGTACCAAGTGCGGCAGCTATCAGGTACGGGTACTCGATACCCGCAACGGCGGAACCCGGCGGATTTTCCGGCGGCGCCGCTGCATGGACTGCGGGCACCGCTGGACGACCATTGAGCTGCCGGCAAAGGACCTGGACAATGCTGTGGCCAGGGCCGCACGCGAGATCAAAAAGCTGGAGGTGCGGAAGGATGGCGAAAAGCATCCTGCAGAGTAACCGGTGCTGCTATATCTGCAAGTGCTGGTATAACGTCTACACCAGCCGGGAACTGGAGGAACACCACATTTTCCCTGGCACGTCCCGGCGGGCGCTGGCGGAGGAACTTGGTCTGAAAGTCTTGCTGTGCGTTCGCCACCACCGGTTGGTGCATTCCGCCCAAGGCGCCTGGGCACTGCGGCAGCTGAAGGCGGATGCCCAGGCAAAATATGACGGCCTGCATGGCGTGGGCGCCCTGGCGGCCATCATGGACAAGAACTATGGAGGTTATGATGAAGTTTGAGGTGCTAAACCGGGAGGGCAAAGTCATGATGTGGACGGAAAGCCCTGCATGTATCCCGGATGAGGAGACCAAGCGCAGTATGCGCCGCGCCGGGTATCGGTTCCGGCAAGTGGGGGAGGTGAACACCGATGGCGCAGATCGTGAATAAGAAGTCCATCCTGGAGATGGCGATGGGTTCCATCGCTGAGATCGTGGACTATGAGATGGGCAGGGTGATCGCCAATGTGCAGGACCCGAACACCAAGGCAACGGCAAAGCGCAAGATCACGCTGACCCTGACGTTTGAGCCGGATGAAAACCGCGGCCGCATCGAGATGGATGCCGCGGCCAAGACAACGCTGGCGCCGGTCACTTCGGTCAAAACGGCGCTGTGCATCACCCGTGGCCGGGACGGCGATCTGCTGCTGGCCGAGATGCTGCCCCAGGTGCCTGGGCAGGTGGATATGGAGGGCGGGGAGGCGCCGGAACCCGCCATTGCCAACATTAAGAGATAACAGGAGGACAGAAAAATGTTGAAAGAAGCGATTGAGTATATTGTGGGGCTGCACCAGCCGAACATCTATGCGGATGAGGTGGGCGACAAGTGGGCCAAAGCGGCCGATCACTATGAGCTGTTGGAACGGGAACCTGAAATCCCGGATCCGGTGACGGTCAACACGCTGTCGGGTCTGCTGACGCTGCTTTTTGAGGAGGGCATCCCGAAACATACCTTTGATTGTGGAAAAATGTTTATCCGCGTTGTGGATGAAGGCCTCGTTAGAGTACACACCAACTACAAGCACCAGGAGAGTCGTATTTTTCTGCGCTATTTGCCCTACCGCGCCGAGGCTGATACGCCGCATTTGACGATTGGCCGCGAGATGAGCCAGGACCAGGCTATTGTTGAACTGCAGAGCTTGTACGGCGATACCCCTGACCGGGCCTACCTGCTCGATCTGCTCAGCCAGATCAGCGTCGAGGACGGTGTCACATCGATCGATAACGGGGTTACGCAGACGGTAACGGCCCGGCAGGGGGTGGCGCTTAAGGAGACGGTACAGGTCAAACCCATCGTGAGGCTGCAGCCCTATCGGACCTTCCTCGAAGTCGAGCAGCCGGTCAGCGACTTCCTTCTGCGCATCGGCCAGAATGGCCGCATCGCACTGCACGAGGCCGACGGCGGCGCTTGGCGACTTGAGGCCAAGAACCGCATTGCGAAGTATCTGCGAGACGCCATCTCTGCCGAATCGCTACGCGGCACAGATATCAACGGCCTCATCGTGATGATTTGAGGCGCGCGGCATGATCGTACAATACATTTTGCTGGGTGCGCTGATCCTGTACGGCGGGTGCGTCACCAGGGCGCTGATCGCGGCCGAGCGCCAGCGCCTGGCCGAGCGCCGCCAGCTGCAACGGGGCAGCCAAGCGATTGCGCATGATGCCTACCAGGCAGGCGTTGAGGACGGCCGGGAAGAAGTGATCTGGCAGCTCGTGGATGTGCTCGAAGTCAGTACGGCAGGGCCGCTCGACCGTGAAACCTGCCACCGCGACCTGGCCACAGCACTGAACAGAAAGGAGGAAAATCATAATGCTGAATGTGGTAGCCATCCAGGGGCGTCTGGTTGCTGACCCAACCATCCGAGTCACCGCCAGCGGCAAGAAGGTGGCGCAGCTTCGGCTGGCCTGTGACCGCGGCCGTCGGGATGCGAATGGCCAGAGTCAGGCGGACTTTATCGATGTGATCGCCTGGGAAAAGCGTGCCGGCTTTGCCGAGCAGTATCTCCGCAAGGGCATGATGATCGCGGTGGATGGTCGGCTGCAAAGCCGCCAGTACCAGGACCGCAGCGGCAACAACCGGCAAGCGGTGGAGATCGTAGCCGGCGGCCTGTATTTCTGCGAGTCCAGGCGGGATGCAGCCCCGGCCGTGGACGAAGGCGGCTATGCCGGCCCGGCGGCTCCGGCGGTGCCTGCTTGTTCCGCAGGAACGCCAGCCGATGATTTTGCCCTGATCGAGGATACGGGCGACTTACCGTTTTGAGACAGGAGGGGACTATGGCGCGGCCTGAACTGACTGGCTGCCCGTACTTCCCGCTTGACTGTGCATATTTCGAGGACCGGAAGCTCAAACTGCTGCGCGGCGAATTTGGCGGCAAGGCAGAGACCGTGGTTGTCCGCCTGTGGTGCATGATCTACTCTGACCAGGGCTATTACGTCAAGGTCGATGACGATGACATTGTACTGTTGGCGGACAGTCTCGGCCGCGGCTTCGAGGCCAATTACATCAGGGAGGTTCTCCAGGGGGCGTGCAGACGTGGCCTGTTTGACCAGGCCGTATTTGCAAACTTCCACGTTTTGACCAGCAAGGGCGCCCAGCGGCGCTACTGTGAGATCAAGCGCAAAAAGAAAGCCATCTCTGTCATACAGGAATATTGGTTGCTCAATCCGGCCGATTTTGGTGCCGGAGATGAGGAGCTCTTGTTAAAGTTACGCTTTTTCAGCGTTTCCGGCGAAAAAAACACAGTTATTGCGGAAGAAACGGCAGTTAATTCGGAAGAAACTCTACAAAGAAAAGAAAAGGAAATCAAACCAGAGAAAAGCAAAAGAAAGCAGGCAGCCGCCCCGGCGGCCCTGGACGGGATTTTCCACCAGTTCGCCAGTGCGGACACCCAGCTGCTGGCACGGCTGCAGGACTTCGCCAGCGCCCGGCGGGAGATGCGAAAGCCCCTGACCGAAACGGCGGCTGAACGTCTGTGCGCCAAGCTCCAGCGCCTGGCCGAGGAAGCCGGGGTGCAGGATCGCAGCAGATATATGCAGCAGGTGCTGGATGAATCCATTGCCAACGGCTGGCAGGGCGTGTTTGCCCTCAAAGAGTTTGAGGACCATGTGCCCGCCCACCGGGGCGGCGCCGGCGATTGCCCGCGGAAAATCCAGACCGATGCCGATATCACCCAGTTTTTGTGAGGTGTGCCGATGGCAAAACAAATGACCCGTGCCCAGCGCAACCAGATGGCCTTTATCGGGGCGGCGTTGGTCGCGCCCGAAAAAGCCAAGGACAGCATCTGCCGTCTTTCTCCGGCGATGTTTGAGGAGGGGGCGCTGCGGGATATCTTTACGGCCATCTATCAGCTGACCTTCGCCGGCGCGGGACTTGACCCGGTGACGGTGGCAGCCAAATCAGGAGAACAGTACAAGCGGCTGATCCTGCAGGCGGCTGAAACGGTGCCCAGCATCTCGCACATTGCCGACTATGAGGCCCTGGTGGTGGAGGACTACCGCGTCAGGCTGCTGACCGGTGAACTTTCCGCCCTGACTTACGGGCTCAGTAGCGGTGAGACTTCGGACGCAGTCTGTGAGCGGCTGCGCACGGCCCTGCGTATGCAGGAAGCCATCAGCAATGCCCAAACGGATGCCACGGCGCGGGACTTTGATGCCACCCTGGATGATGTCCTGGCCGACCTGGCCAAGCCCGATACATCGCTCAAGACTGGCTGGAAAGAGGTGGACCGGTACGGGATGCTGGAACGGTCCAACACAGTGGTGATCGGAGGCAGGCCGGGGTGCGGCAAAACTGATTTTGCCATCAATCTGGCAGGGCGGCTGTCCGGCAGATACCGGGTGTACTACCTGACACTGGAGGAGACCCGAAAAAAGCTGATGTACCGCCTGCTGTCCAAGGTGACGCGGATCGATGCCAGCCGGCTGCGGGACAAACGGCTCAACGATGATGAGATCGCCTATGTGCGCAATGCCATGGCGGCCATGCGCGGCCACACATCCCTGATTTTTGACGATGCCGCCGACATGACGGTGGAGGGCATCCGGGCCAAGCTGCTCCGGCATAAACCGGATGTGGCCTTTATTGACCACATCGGCCTGATCCTGGGCAGCGACCCCCGTCAGAGCGAGTACGACCGGCTCAGCGAGGCCACCCGGCAGCTCAAGCTGATGGCAAAGCAGATGAATATTGTCATAGTGGAACTGTGTCAGCTCAACCGTGCGGTGGCCAAGAACGGCGCCCGGTTTGCCAGTACGGCAGACCTGCGCGGCAGCGGCACCATCGAGCAGGACGCAAACTGCATCCTTTTTGTGCAGAACAACCCGGCGGGTGCCGAGGAGCTGCACGGCGCGGACAGCTACCGGGATACCGGCGTGCTGATTGCAAAAAACCGGGACGGTGCCTTGGGCCTGCTGGAAATGCGCTGGCAGCCCCAGTACCACGACTGGCAACCGCGTGAACCCAGTGAAAAAGATTTGGAACAAATGGACCCATTCCCTGGAGGTGCTGTATGATCACGATTGCGATTATCAACCTGAAAGGCGGTGTCGGAAAATCCGTCACCACCTGCAACCTGGCGGCCGAACTTGCTGCGGCGCACAAGTCGGTGCTGGTGGTGGACCTGGACAAGCAGGCCAACACCACAAAGTTTTACGAGGCGCTGGACTATGAAATGGCCAGCGTGGCCGATGTGCTTACCGGCGATTACAAAGCCAATGAGGTGATCTGTAAGACGTCCGACCTTGAAATCGGCCTGTTGCCCGCCAACATGAATCTGCTGAAAGCAAACCGGCAGATTCTGCTGGACACCACCGAACCCCAGCAGGTGCGGCTGCGGGAGGCACTGTATCCGCTGGCGGATGACTGGGACTTTGCCCTGTTGGACTGCCCGCCCGACCTGGACATGGGTAGCATCAACGCCCTGTGTGCGGCTGACTACGCTATTGTGCCGGTGGACTGCGATGAGTGGGCGGTGGACGGCCTGCGGGAGATCCTCGATCAAATGGATCGCATCAGGATGTACTACAATCCGCGCCTGCAGCTGATGGGGGTGCTGATCACCAAGTTCCAGCGCACCCGCTATGCCAGGCAGACGGTGGAGGAACTGTCCTGCTGGGAGGTGCCGCTGCTGACCACGGCGATCCGGTATTCCACCGTGGTCAAGGAGGCCAAGAGCGCCCACCAGCCGCTGCGTAGCTACAGCCCGGCCAGTAAACCGGCCGAGGACTACAAGGCACTGGCTGCCGAGATCCTTGCAAGACTGGAGGGGCAGGACAATGGCTAAGGGATTCAAAATTGACGATATCTTGGGTGACCAGAGCAAGGTGCACCGCCCGGCGGGCCAGAAAATGGACATCGTGATGCTTCCAATCGAGAACATTGAACCTAACCCGGCCAACGTGATCTATGATGTGGGCGATGTGGGGATGCTGCAGGCGGATATTGCAGAGCACGGGCTGCGCACCCCGCTGGAAGTCACCCCGGCGGGCGATAAGTATATGCTGGTGGCCGGGCACCGCCGCTGGACCGCCTGCAAGGCACTGCACGCAGAGGGCGATGCCCGCTTTGGCGCGCTGCCCTGCGTGATCCGCAGGTATGGCAGCGAGGACGAGGAACTGGTGGCGCTGATCACATCCAACGCCACGGCCCGCGAGCTGACCGATGGGGAACGGCTCCGCCAGTATGTTGCCCTCAAGGGGGCATTGACCCGGTTGAAGGCAGCCGGCAAGGTGGAAGGGCGCGTCCGCGATGAGCTGACCCGCCGCACCGGCGAGGGCGCCGGCACGCTGGGGCGGCTGAATGCCATTGCGGCGCATTGCACGCCAGAAGTGCAGGATATGCTGGAACGCGGTGAGATCACCCTGACCCGCGCCTACGAGTGCAGCAAGCTGTACAAGGTGCAGCAGGCGACCTATGCCAAAGCCGGCTACGCCCTGATGCCGAGGCTGAGCGATGCCCAGACGGATGAGGTGATGGATTGGCTGGTGCGCGTTGGTCTGGCGGATTACCTGAAAGACAGGGACTATGTCTCCCGCGACCAGTGGAACTACTGCGATACGGCCGGCGACTTTGCACTGCCGCCTTGTGTGATCCGGCTGCGCAGCGGGGAAACTGTAAAACTCGAAAAACGGGACCGTACAGTTGCTTGTGCGGTCATTGATCCTAAAGACCCCAAGGAGCATCTGGCGGAGAAAACAATCTATCTCTCGCAGCTGTTTTTCCCGGCCAAAAAGATTTATACCAACAAAGCGGCACTTGAGAAGTTCAAAGAAAAGAAAAAATCGGCCAAAGACAAGGAAGCTGCCCGGCAGGCGGAGCTGGAACATTGGAATGAAGCGGCATTCGCTGAGCTGGGGCGGTTTGATGAGTGGCAGAAGGTGGCCGAAGCAAAGGCGCTGGGGCTTGTGTTCCGTGCATGGCAGCTTGCGGATGGCGGTCGGCTTGTGGTGGGAGTGGACACTTTTACCAGGCGGGACGGCGGCAAAGGCCTGCCATACGACTACTACATCTGTGCCCGCTTTGATGCAGACGGTCAACGTGTTCCGCGCCATTCAGGCCAGCCCAATGCAGATTTCTACAAGCGGTGGCAGCATGGTGTGGACCTGACGCAGATTTTGGCCGAGGAGCTGAAAAAGAGGTGGAACCAATGATCACCGCTTTTGTGATCCGCTTGATCGGAGGTATTGCCATCGCCGCGGGATTTGCCGCCGCCTATATGGCTGGCCGGATGGACTGTGTGCAGCAGGAGCCCCGGCGGGACGGCGGGCAAGTAGACCGGGCTATCCCGATGGAGCATGAACATGGAGGGGGCAATGAAACATAACTTGCAGATATCGCTTGATGTCGCTGCCCGGCGGGAAAACTGGTGCCGCAGCTGCCGCTGGAAAACAGCGCATGCCTGTATCCTGCCGCGATGCCTGGGCGGCATCGAGCGACTGATGCGGCAAGCAAAAGGTGGTGGAGCACATGAGCCGGCGAAAAAAGAATGTGCTGTACATGATGGTCAGCAAGGACAAGTATGAGCTGCCGCTGATGGTTGAGGATACAATGAAGGGGCTGGCCCGGCGGGCTGGAGTATCGCCCAGCACCGTTGTCCACTCGATCACAAATGCACGGACCAGGGGAACAAAAAGCCAGTATATTGAGATTTGCATGGAAGAGGGTGATCCCGATGGATAAAGTGGAAGTGCTGCGCAGGTATCGGGACTGCATTGATGTCTGGTGCAGCCTGGTTGAGGAGGAAAAGCGGCTGCGGTCGTTGGCGGAGGGAGTCACCGCAAGCCTGAGCGGATTGCCCGGCGGGACAGGGGACGGCCCCGGCAAAGTGGGCATCGTGCTGGAAGGAATGGAACGGATCCTGAATGAGATCACGGAGGAACAATGCCGCATTGAGGATTTGCGGAAAGAGGCGTTGCAGGCGATCCGCTCCATCGAGGACAGCCGCGAGCGCACGGTACTTCGGTTTTATTTCATCAATCACTTCGGATGGCAGGAGATCAGCTGCCGCACAGGATACGATGAGCGGTATGTCAGGCGCCTGTACCACAGAGCAGTGCAAAACCTGCAAAGCGCCGCGTCGGGAATTTGACCCTGTTTTGTGCCGCCCAAAACGGATTATAATTACAATCGAAGACAGCAGCAAAAAAGTCTTCAGCATAATCTCCAAGGGAAGGCCCTGGCAGAATACCTGCCGGGGCTTTCCCCGTATCTGTGCGCGTGTCCACAATGGACACGCGGAAAGGCGGCGCCAGGTGCGAGAGTTTGCCAAGGCATTTTACAAAAGTAAAACATGGCAGCACACGCGGGCGGCATACATGGCCAGCGTGGGCGGGCTGTGCGAGGAATGCTTGAAGAAGGGAATTGTCCGGGCGGGCGAGATCGTCCACCACAAGACGCCACTGACCCCGGACAACATCAATGACCCGGCGGTGTCCCTGGCGTGGGATAATCTTGAGCTGCTATGCCGCGATTGCCATGCGATGATGCATGGCGGTGAGAGAAGATACAAGGTCGATGCGTTTGGCCGGGTGACTGCGCGGGGCGGGTAGCCCCCCTGTCCAAAATTTTGGAAAGGCCGGTGGAGACCGGCGAGTGGAGTCAGATTTTCCTCTGCATTCGCGCGAAGGGGGGTGTCACAATGGGGAAAAAGAAGAAAGAAACCCGGATTCGGGAAGAGTTGGCACGGCTTGCCGAAATTTACAAAGTGCTGCCGTCCAACACGCTGGCCATTGTGAGGCCGCTGCTGGAAAATGCCGCCTTTATGAAGGTTACCCTGGAGGATTTGCAGGAAACCATCAACGCCAACGGCTGCAGCGATGACTATCAGAACGGCGCAAACCAGTTTGGCAAAAAAGCCTCTGCGGATTTGCAGGCATACAACAGCCTGATCAAAAATTACAACACCATATCCGACCGGTTAGAAAAGCTGCTGCCGCCGGAACAGCGGAAAAGCCGGCTGCAGGCGATGATGGATGAATAACTACATTTTCGAGTATTACCAGGCAATTAAAACGGGCACCATCGTTGTGGGGCATTGGGTCATCCTCTGGTACGAGTATGTTGTACACGGCCTGCAGGATGGGCGGTTTGCCTTTGACCCCAAAAAGGCAGGCAAGGCGATCCGCTTTATTGAAAACTTCTGCCGTCACCACGAGGGTGCACTGGCGCCGCAGCTGATCCGGCTGGAGCTGTGGCAGAAAGCCTTTGTCTCTGTCGTGTTCGGCGTGCTGGATGCCGAGGGCCGGCGCCAGTTCCGCGAGGTCATCCTGATCGTGGCGCGGAAAAATGGCAAGACATTGTTTGCCGCGGCCATTGCCGTCTACTGCATTATCATGGACGGCGAGTACGGCGCACGCATCTATTTTGCAGCGCCGAAGCTGGAGCAGGCTTCTATCTGTTACGATGCCTTTTACCAGATGCTGGTCAAAGAGCCGGAACTGGCGGCCTTGATCAAAAAGCGCCGCAGCGATATTTACATTGCTGAGAGCAATTCCAGCGCCAAAGAGCTGGCTTTCAACTCGAAAAAATCCGATGGCCTGAACATCAGCCTCTGTGTGGCCGATGAGATCGCCAGCTGGCCGGGCGTGCAGGGCCTGCGTATGTATGAGGTCATCGCATCCAGCTTTGGCGCCCGCACGCAGCCGCTGCTGCTGAGTATCTCAACGGCCGGCTACATCAATGAGGGCATTTATGATGAGCTGATCAAGCGCGCAACGCGGCTACTGCTGGGCAACTCGAAAGAGCAGCGGCTGGCGCCGTTTTTGTACATGATCGATGATGTCGAAAAGTGGAACGACATCAATGAGCTGCGAAAATCCAACCCAAACCTGGGCGTCTCGGTCAGTGTGGACTATATGCTGGAGGAGATCGCCAAGGCCGAGGGCAGCCGCAGCAAAAAGGCTGAATTTCTGACCAAATACTGCAATATCAAGCAGTCCAGCAGCCAAGCATGGCTGGACGCCCAGGTTGTGGAACACGCCGCAGGCGAGGAGCTGCACCTGGAAGATTTCCGCAACAGCTATTGTGTTGGCGGCATTGACCTGTCGCGCACTACCGATCTGACCGCCTGCGTTGTGGTGATTGAAAAAAATGGGCAGCTGTATGTGTTCGCAAAGTTCTTTTTGCCGGCTGAGAAAATCGAGGAGGCCAGCGAGCGCGACGGTCTGCCCTACGCCATCTACATCCAGCGCGGCCTGCTGAAAGCATCCGGCGACAACTTTGTAGACTATCACGATTGCCTTGCCTGGTTCCAGCAGCTGGTGGAGGAATATCAAATCTATCCGCTGCAGGTGGGATACGACCGATACTCGGCCCAGTACCTGATCCAGGATATGAAACAGTACGGCTTTCACATGGATGATGTGTTCCAGGGATACAACCTGACACCAGTCATCCAGGAGACCGAGGGCCTTTTGAAAGACGGGCGCATTTTCATCGGCGGCAATGATCTGCTGAAGGTGCATCTGTTGGACGTGGCGCTGAAAACCGACAACGAAAGCGGACGCAGCAAGCCTGTCAAGCTGACAAATGGCGTCCACATCGATGGCGCGGCCGCTCTGCTGGATGCCATGACGGTGCGCCAGAAATATTACTCGGAGATAGGGGAGCAGCTGAAAAATGGATGAGGTGTTGACAAATGGGTCTGTTTGAGAAAATCTTCAAGCGCCCGCAGCCGCGCGGCCAGCCGGAGGGATATTTCAAAACCTTTACCGGTTATGCGCCGGTTTTCACCAGCTGGGGCGGCGAAATTTATGAGAGCGAGCTGGTGCGGGCCGCGATCCATGCCAGGGCAAACCACATCAGCAAGCTGTCTATCTCGGTGCAGGGCACGGCTAAACCTAAATTGCAAACCAGGCTGCGGGCTGGTCCCAACGAGTGGCAGACCTGGGGTCAGTTCCTTTACCGCCTGTCTACCATTCTGGATGTGCAGAACACGGCATTTATTGTGCCGGTGATGGACGATTTCGGGGATACAACCGGTATCTACCCGGTTTTGCCGTCCCGCTGCCAAGTCATGCAATACAGCGGAGAACCCTGGCTGCGGTATCAGTTTGTGGCAGGGCAGTATGCTGCCATCGAGCTGCGGCGCTGCGGCATTATGACGAAATTCCAGTACCAGGATGACTTCTTCGGCTCCAGCAACAGCGCGCTGACGCCCACCATGGAGTTGATCAGCGTTCAAAACCAGGGCATCCAGGAGGCGGTCAAATCCAGTGCAGCGTTCCGCTTTATGGCGAAAATGAGCAATTTCACCAAGCCGGAGGACCTTGCAAAAGAGCGCAAACGCTTCACGCGGGAAAACCTGCAGGCGGATTCCGGCGGGATACTTCTCTTCCCGAACACCTACTCGGATGTGCAGCAGATCAAGAGCACGCCGTTTGTGGTGGACGCTGACCAGATGGAAATCATCCGCAACAACGTCTATGACTACTATGGCGTCAACGATGAGGTACTGCAAAACAAGGCCTACGGCGACAGCTGGAGTGCCTTCTACGAGGGTGCAATCGAGCCGTTCGGCATCCAGTTTTCGGACGTGGGCAGCAAGATGCTGTTTACCGAGCGGGAACGCGCCGGCGGCGCCGGCCTGGTTGCCACGGCAAACCGATTGCAGTACATGAGCAACACCGACAAGCTCAATGTATCGGCGCAGATGGCCGACCGCGGTATTATGAACCGCGATGAAATCAGGGAGATCTGGAACCTGCCGCCGTTGCCCAACGGCGAGGGACAGGCCTACACCATCCGGGGCGAGTATTACCTGCTCGGCCCCGGCAACACCGTGACCAAGAAAGGGGATGACCTGACCGGTGGAAGTTAAACTGAGTGACAAACAGTTGAACCGGCTTGCCAATGGGCGTGAGTACCGCGCCATGACCATGGAATGCCGAGAGGGTGAGGAAACTCGCATGGCCGTGGAGGGCTATGCCTGCACCTTTGGACAGCCCTATGACCTGTATGACAGCGCCGATTACCGGATCACTGAACAGGTAGATGCCCGTGCATTTGACGGGTGCGATATGTCCGATGTGATCATGCAATATGACCATGAGGGCCGCGTGTTCGCGCGGACCCGGAACAACACGCTGTCGCTGATGGTGGACAGCGTGGGCCTGAAAATCTCGGCGGAGCTGGGGGGCACCGATATCGGACGCCAGCTTTACCAGGAAATCAAGGGCGGGTACACCGACAAAATGTCCTTTGCCTTGGCTGGAACTCTGCGGTCTGGACCGAGGACACTAGCTCCGCAGGTATGGGAGGCTGAACCTGAAATGGTAAAAGAAATTGAGATCGATGGAAAGCCTGTAGGATTCCGGGCAACGGCATTGACGCCACGCCTGTACCGGCACAAATTTGGCCGGGATATTATCCGAGACATGGGGCAGCTCAAAAAGGCCTATGACAAGGCTGTGCGCTCTGCCGGGCTTGTTAAGCCGGGGCCGGATGCCACTTCGGAAGAACAGGAGGCCTACCAGCAGGCTGTCAACGCGGCACAGATGGAGGTCACAGACCTCGAAATATTTGAAAATGTTTCGTTCGTCATGGCCCGCCAGTATGATCCGGATATCCCGCCCACGCCGGAAGAGTGGCTGGACGGATTTGACACGTTTTCGGTTTACAAAGTGCTGCCGTCTATCCTGGAGTTGTGGCGTCTGAATGAGCTGACTACAGCAAAACCTAAAAAAAAATAACGCCCACCACCCGTGAGGAGACCGGTTCGACCTTCATGCTGCGGTGCGCGGAACTGGGACTGACCCGTGTTGACTTGGAGGATATGTCCATGGGGATGGTATACGACATGCTGATTGAGCGCAGCAATGACCATGAGACGTATACGCCGGTGGCCGGGCAGGAATTCCATCCTGACCGGAAGGGCATTCTCTGCCGGCACGATTGAACTAACTTTTGGAGCAGTGCGCGTGGCGTTGACCAAGCAGCTGATTCTGCAGAGGAGGCAAGCATGATTACGGTATATCAAATAAACGGCCAGACAGTACCTCCGTTGGCCGATGCGCGGCTGTACGAGCTTTTGAGCGGGGGAGCAGTTGGCGTTGTACTGGGCTGCGAAGTCACAAGTCTGGGCGCCAACCAAATCAGGGTCGGAGCGGGCTGGATCATCATCAAGGGGCGCTGCATATCGGTCAGCGAGGAAACTATCCAGGCGACTACATCTACCAGTGGTACGGTAGATGGCCGCCTGCTGTTGCATCTGGACGTTTCGGCTGATGAGACGCCAGCCACCTGGATCACCCAGGCGCAGACGCCGCTTCCTGCACTGACACAAGAGGACATCAATGGCAGCGGCACGATCTACGAAATGCCAATGGCTACCTATCAGGTGGATCAGCTGCAGGTAGACCAGCTGCAGACGGTATATCCCGTGGCAGGCAGTCCGGCAGTATATCTGTACAAAGCCACCCTGCTGGCTGACAGCTGGACAAGCGCAGGCAGCGGCAGGT
>HBJMC02800__coassemble_141_pt1 | contig 45182 bp, 44 predicted proteins | sample HBJMC02800__metabat2_low_PE_013 | metagenome-assembled genome bin HBJMC02800 | reverse complement strand
CGAATCTTCAGGAATGTAAGGATGGAGTTCTTGTAATTTGCGGGGTCACGTACAGGTACATGGGATGTTATTACGGGGAGGCAGCCGCCTCCCGGTGTCCAAGCCGTTCTTGACGAAAAAGAACGACGCCAGACAGCGGAACAAAATATCGCTGATTCTGCTGAGACCTTGAAAGTACTGGCTGACCTGCTGGAACAGGAACGCCAGGCGCGTGTTGAGGCTCAAAAACAGGCGGACGCCGAAGCCAAGAGGGCGAACTCACTTGCCAAATGGTCACTTGGTATTTCCATCCTGAGCGCGGTGTTCACGATAATCGGCGTAGTAGTCGATCTGTGCGTCACGTTTCACGGCGTTTAGTCTCTGCTGCAGCTCCGCTTCTCGAAGCCGGCACCTCTCTGCGTCAGCTTCGTATTTTGCCCATCGGCAAAAGTGGTAGAGAGACAGTACCAGGCAAATCAGGGCTGCCAGCAGTAGTACCAGGATTAAAATGCCGAAAAATTTGCCGATCAAGAAGGATGGTCACCTCCAATCATTTCCTGTTCCGGTCGGGAAAAGCGTTTGCCCCGCCTGCGGCGGCGAGATTGACTTAAAACTCAAGTTCGATTGAGTTGATTCCTTTGGCCAGGTCGTCTGCCAGCGATCTGGCCTTTTCGATTGTCTCGACAAGTTCATGCGCCTTGGCGAGCTGTTCATCCAACCCGGCGAGGTGGACCTCAAGGGTTGTCTCGCTGGGGCTTTCGCGGACTGCCGAATCCATCTGTGGTTTGCCTCCCTTCTGGTTGTCTGCCTTCCCTGCCCGTGCTACAATGAGACGGGAAGGGGGTGATTTTTATGTCGGATACCGAATTGCGAGCGTTCCCGCAAGGTGCCACCGAAGCTCTGGCCATGCTTTATGTTCAGAACCAGGATTTGAGCGGGAGATCTCCTGAAGATATTTGCAAGATCTACTGGGAAGCCTATTATCGTATTCGCCGTTGCAATGGAGAAATCCGCAACGCGGCGAAACTGTCAGTAGATAAGTAATTTCGCAATATCTACCATCGCCTCGGATAGTTCTGCCAAAACTTCTCCATCAACCCTAGTGGAACACTCGGAGAGCAGCTGCAACTGCTTTTCGAGTGTTTCTTTGATTTCAGCTTCGTCCATGCTTTTTCACCCCCTTTCCGATGGAAACGCCTTGTCTTTTTGTGGGGCACCTGTAAATGTGATCTGCATCCTGTTCACCTCATTTCGCGCACGGTCACGATTTGTGACACTTTAGGCAAAAAAAATTTCTTCCACACTGCGCCCATAGTAAGCTGCTATTTTCTTCTTCGTCTCGTCCCTCGGAATCCGTGCTCCTGTTTCGTACATGGCAAGCGCCGAGAGGCTGATTCCCAAGGCTGTCGACACTTCCTCCCGACTTTTCTCTGCTCGAAGCAGGATCAGCCGTTCGGCAATCTTCTCCGAATCCAATCTTCTCACCTCCTTACCCGTTTCAGTCACGTTTCGTGACCGTGGTTACAGTATAGCACGTCAGTTGGAAATGTCAACACGTTTTGTGACATTTTTCTTGACTTTATCACAGTATGTGATATTCTATAAATGGGACATTAGAGAGGAGCCGACCGCAATGGGAAACTTTGCAGCCGTATTAAAGCATTTGCGCGTAAGCCATGGAATGACGCAGGAACAGCTTGCATCTATGTTGAAAGTATCACGCAGTAGAATCGGCATGTATGAAACAGGAAATCGCGAGCCTGATCTTGAAACTTGCGAAGCTATTGCAGATATTTTTAATGTTGATATGGATTATCTGATGGGACGGACGAATGTCGAGCGAAAAGATCCAATTTTGCCACCCGATGAAATCGGCTACAACGACTTCAGCTACGCCCTGTTTCACGAATCCAAAGAATTGACCGACGAGAACAAAGAAAAGCTCCTGGAGATGGCCCGCTTTTTCAAACAGCAGCAGGAACAAGGGAAATGAAATTGTCAAGATGTCATATCTGGCAATGCCAAGAGCTTTGAAATTTCACAGTTGGTCTATACAGGCCCGATCCTGGAGACTGTCCACGTTGAGGGAAAGGCTGTCGGATATACCCACTGGTTTTAAAGGTAAAGCCGTCGGCCTGTGCCGCGGTTTGTAATAAAAAGGGGAGGAAAAACACAATGGAAAACAAATCTTACTTTGACGGCGGACTTTTACAGCTAATCGGATGGCGTTTGCTTGGCATTGTGATCACCGTCTGCACACTGGGCATCTGTTTCCCCTGGGCTTTCTGCATGATGTATCGCTGGGAGACCAAGCACACTGTAGTGGATGGCCACCGTCTGGTTTTTGATGGAACGGCGATGCAGTTGTTCGGTAACTGGATCAAGTGGTTGCTGTTGACCATCATCACTTTGGGAATTTATGGCTTCTGGCTTTCCATTGCGCTGAAAAAATGGAAAACCAAGCACACACACTTCGTATCGAATATTGCACAATAAACCCGTCCCGCCGGGCAACAGACGCCAATAGACTTCCACAGAGTTGTGCAACTTTCCGAAACTTCACACAACGTGTTTACAAAATAAAACAAGAGGCATATAATAAGGGTGCGGGAAGTTCCCCGTATTGAGATGTTTAAGCCCCATCGCTCATCTCACCGCCCTTGCCGCCTGACACCAGCGGCTTATAAGAGTGTGTCTTGCTGAAAACGGCCGCCCGCCTGCGTGCGGGGTACAAATGCAGGCTTGCAATGTGCCTCTCCAATTCTTTGGAGGGGCACATTCTTGTATAAAGGATGTTTGCATGGATGTAACGGAACACGGTCTCTACATAGTAAAAGACGCCTATTTCGACGAGTTCGTCAGCCCAGGATGGATGTGGAACAAAACGGAATCCCGGCCCCATTATCTGGCCCTGCGGGATGCGTCGGGGCTTATGTGGATGATCCCTCTAAGTTCAAAGGTTGATAACTACAAGGAAAAAATAGCCCGCATCGAAAAGCAACGCGGCGTAGGCAACTGCCTGTATTACCACATCGGCGTCATTGCAGGCAAAGAACGGGCCTTCATCATCAGTGGTATGTTCCCCGCAACGGCCGATTACATAAGCCACCCTTACACCATCAACCACATCCCCTATGTGGTGGCAGACGAGCAGCTGATCCGTAAATTGAACAGCAAAATGCGCCGCTATCTCCGCCTTTTGGAACAGGGCGTCATGCGTGACACCAACCATGTGCTTCGCATCCGCGAAAAATTACTCCAAAAGTAAAAACGCCCCCGGTGTTGGCGCACCGAGAGCGTTTGAATAGATCAGCTTGCCCCATAGCGGGAACAATACCGACCCAGCAGTTGTATTGTACCACCTCCGGGGCAGGCTTGGCAAGTCATACCCATACGGAGGTGCATTTTTATGGCAAAACTCAAAAAACGGAAGGACGGCCGCTACCAGCGCAAGGTCACGTTGTCGGATGGCCGGCAAAAGATTGTCTACGGCCGCACCCTGGCCGAGCTCAACGCCGCCGAGGACTCCCTGCGCGAACAGGATCGCGCCGGCCTGCAGGTCGGCGACCATACGTTGGTGGGCGAGTGGGCGAAGATCTGGCTGGATACCTACAAGCACGATGTCCGGCAATCGACCCGACGTGGCTACCAAGATGCCTATAACCTGCACATCATGCCGCTGATTGGTTCCATGGAGCTGCAGGACGTGCGCCCGGTACATATCCGCCGGGTGATGTCAGATGTGTCTGGCAAGTCTGTCAGCCTGCAGCACAAGGTCAAGATCACATTGCAGCAGATCTTCCGCACCGCGCGGCAAAACCATCTGATCCTCGACGACCCGACGATCGACGCCAAAGAGACGCCGCACGCGCGCTCCCGCGGGAAGGAGTATCTTACCCTTGCTGAAGGTAAGACACTGCTCTCGGCGCTCTCCGACCCCCGTACACGAGTGTTCTGCGCGCTTTGCTTTTACTGTGGCCTGCGGCGCAGCGAGGCGTTGGGCTTGCAATGGGCCGACATTGGCCCGGCCAGCCTGATTGTGGGCCGCTCGGTGACTTTCCCCGATGGCAACCAGCCATTTGTAAGCGTGGAGCTCAAAACGAGTGCAGCGCACCGCACCCTGCCAGTCCCAGATGCGCTGCGCGCTATCCTCAACCAAACGCCGCGCAGTGACCAGTATGTTGTCCCGGCGGCCAATGGCGGCCCCTTGACCAAAACCGGGTTCAGCCGGTTGTGGGCCAAGGCGCAGCAGGTTACCCCCTACCACATCCACGCCCATATGCTGCGACACAGCTATGCAACGTCCCTTTACCGTGCCGGCGTGGACCTGCGCACCGCCCAGCAGCTGCTTGGCCACAGCTCCATCGAGATGACTGCCCGCATTTATACCCACCTTGAGGCCGAGGACGGCCTGCGCGTAGGCGGGAAGCTGGACGCCTATTTCACGCCGGCAGCCGAGTGTGGGGCGTGACTACTTTTTGACTACCCCGATGTGTTTTTACAGGTGCATTTGTGTCAACTCGGCGCAACATTTTTTTCGATTTATCGTGCTTTGGCGCACACAGAAAACAATTTTTCCAAACTACGAATCAGAAGGCCGGGGGTTCGAGTCCCTTCCAGCGCACCAAAGAAGAGGTTTTGTGGGAACGCAAAACCTCTTCTTTTTTTGTTGCTTTCGGGAGCCTCCGGAAGGGACTCGAACAGCCCGTCCGGCCGCCTTGCGTCCCGGCCGGGGCGAACGGGTCCTTCCTGCACACAAAAAGCAGCGAGCCTGCGCGTTTCGCAAGTCATCGTCGCTGCTTCCTTTCCGCTATCGTCCCCCTTTGGGGACTGCCCGCGGCAAAAAAATGCCCCCGGCCCGCCGAAACTTGGAGCCGGCCGGGCTGGGGGCTTTGCTGTTTTCCATTGACGGCTGCCAGAGCGGGAAGCGTTTTGCATCCCGCCGCGGCACAGTTTATGCCGTCTCCTCGCCTGCGGCAAGGTCGCCGCTCTGGGCGGCGCTCTCGGCGGTGGCGGGCAGAAGCTGGTCCACACTGGTGTCAAACTGGGCCAGGTAGTCGTTCAGGTCCCGCTCGCTGTCAAAGCGGTCGCCGTCGTACCAGAAGTCCTCGTCCACGTCCTGGACCAGCTGGTCGGCGGTGCGGTGGATGCTCCACACGCCGTCCACATTCAGGTAATAGCTGCGGGACAGGTTGGCCATACTGCCCGACGCCGTATCCCACACCGTGTCAAATGTATAGCTGGTGAAGGGCAGACCCGCCTGCTCGGCCTCGTCGATGATGGCCCGGCAGCTCTCGGCAAAGCTCTGCGCATCGGTGTAGCGGTTTTCCAGCGTCACATAGGCCCAAACCTCGTCCGCGTCAGTAACGCCAGCCGTGTCCCGTTCGCTGCCGGCCACCGCCCGCTGCAACGTCACATTCACCGAGATATCCCGGATGTTCCCGTCGTCTTTCAGCGCGTCGTAGGCCTGCTGTTCCAGCCGGGCGGCCAGGCGGTTCTCGGCGTACTCGTGGCTGGGGCCCCAGCCTTCGGCCAGTTGGCCCAGGATGGACGCGCAGCCCGCCGCCGCCAGCAGCAGAAAGCAGACGAACATGCTCAAAAAATCATATTTCAGCGTTACGTCGGGGCGCACCGAGTAGATCAGCACCTCCACGCCCAGCACCACCAAAATCAGCGGCGACAGCCGCAGCACCGAAAGCACGTCGATGCCCGGCACCAAAATGGCTGCCACCATCAAAATGCCCACAAAGATCAGCGTGATGCCAAAGGCCACCGTGCCCACCCGGCGCACCTTGCGGGGCTGCGGTGCGGCGGTGCGGGGGCCGCCGGCCGGCGGATGGGGCGCAGTATTCCCGGCCTGCGCCCCGCCGGGCGCAGACTGCCTGTTCTGGTATTCCATTGTATTCCTCCCTGCCCGGCTCAGCGGGCGTTGCCGGTATCGGCGCCTGCGGTATCGTCTGCGTTCAACCCCTCATCGGAAGCCGGAGCTCCGGCTTCCGGGCGAGGGGCACCCTCGCCCGTCCGGGGATGCACGCCGGCCCTGGGCCACTGGGGCGCCGGGCCGGTGCCGAAGGTATCGTCCGGCATACCGGAAAAGTCGGGGATGTCGTCCGGGCCGCCGTAGCCGGGATCATAGCCGCCGGTGTAGGGCGGGATATCGTCCGGGCCGCTGCCGCGCCCGCCGCGGGGGCCTTTCAGCAGCCAGAAACCGCCGGCGATCAGCAGGGCGGCCACCACCAGGGTGGGGACCATGTTGGCCGCGTACCAGCCGATAAAGTTGATGACCAGCGGCTCGATGATGCTGCTGTACAGCGCCCACGCGCCCAGGCCGATGAACACCCAGCCGATGACCCGGTTGCCGGAGGGGAAAAGCCGCCGCAGAGAATCCAGGTTCTCAAAGGGCAGCAAGGTATCCGGCTTGGGGTCGCCCTGGGTCATGTGGCGGATCAGGTCATAGGTGTCAAAAAAGCTGTACATCCACACGATGGGGCAGACGATGATCAGCGGCGAGATGATGGCCCCCAGCCCCACGCCGATGCAGAAGATGGAGAGCAGCGCCAGGCCGCGCTTCATATAGCCGTAGTACATTTGTCCCGCGCCGGGGATACAGGCAAAAATAAAGGTCAAAAGTCCGTTTTTCTTCATGGTGGTTTACTCCCCCCTGGCGGGCTGCACGCCGCCGTATTGCCGGTGGTTGCCGGGATCGTTGCTGCCGGTGTTGCTGCTGGCGTCGGCCTCGGTTTCGGCGCCGCTGCCGGTGCGGGGCTCGGCCAGCTGGGCAAAGCCGCTTTGCACGTAGGCCTGCATCTCGCTGAGCACATCGTCGATGCCCTTGCCGATGCCGCCGATAAACTGCTGGATGCTCTGGCTGATGGAGAACCGCGGCCCCTCTGCCAGGCGGTCTACGCCGCGCTGCGCGGCGCCGGTGCTGATATTGAACGCCCCGAAATTCCACAGCACAAAGGCCAGAATGACCGCCGCCGCAATGGACACGTATTTGTTGGTGAACACCCGGATGGATCGCATGCGCAGCAGGTTCTGCACCTGGGGCGCAATGTCCCGCGCGGGGCTGAGCAGCGCCTGGGGCATGGCCTCCAGCCAGTTGGTGTAGCGGTTCAGGCAGGCGTCGCAGAAGCTCAGGTGCTCGGCCGCCTCCAGGCTGCCCAGTTCATCCAGGCTGCCGTTTTCCATGGCGTTCAGGCCGGCGCCGGTCAGATGGCCGCGGTCGTCGAACAGATTTTGATTGTCAAAGGGTACCAGTGCGTTTTGCATTTATGCCTGCCTCCTTTCCAGGATTTGCTGCCGAAGGATGACCTTGGCGCGGAAGATCTGGTTCTGCACCGTTTTTTCCGGCCTGCCCAGCGCCTGTGCAATGACCGGCACGGTCTTGTGCTCCAGCAGGTACATGGTGGCCACGCTGCCGTAGGGTTCCCGCAGGGTGCGCACCATGTTCTGCAAAGCGCCGGCTTCCTCGCGGGCGATCAGGGCCTCCTCCGGGTTTTGGGCGTCGCCGGGCGGCGCGCCGCGGGGTTCGGGCAGCTGGTCGTCCTGCTGGGCCTGCACCCGGCGGACCCAGGCGCTTTTCAGGTGGTCCTTGCATTTGTTGGTGGCCACCCGCACCAGCCACTGTTTGTGGTAGGCCGGGTCGCACCGGTCAATGTTGGACCAGGCCGAGAGGAAGGTATCCTGGGTCAGGTCCTCGGCGGTGTGGGGGTCGTGGACGAACTGATAGCACACGGTATACACCAGCCGCTGATACTGCCGCATCAGGCTGGCGAACTGCTCGTTGTTCAGCCGGCACACCCCCTTTGTCTGTTTTGGAAGCTTCCTGTGCGGGGAACACCGAGCCAAAAGCCAACCGAACGCGCCGAGCCCCCGCGGAAGGGCCTTTCCGGGTGTGCGGGTCCCGCCGGACTGCCGTCCGGCCCCCGCAACGCCCTCCGCATCGGCGCCTTCTGTCTATACTACGAACGGCCCGGCCGGAATTTTGCAGCCCGCCCCGGTTTTTTCGAGAATTTTTTGGGAGGAAGTGCGGATGCCGCCACAGACCCTCCCGGCGGGCGTGAACGCCCGCCCTACAATGTAAGGCAAACGGGCGGCGGAACCGGGAGGGCAGATATGGTGGATGACGGTTGTGGAGTGCTGCCCCCTGCGTAGGGGCCGATGATTTCATCGGCCCGCCGGCCGGCCCGGCTGGGACTGACGCTTATGTGTTGCCGCCCGCTCCCGGCCGCAATGTAGGGCGGGCGTTTTCGCCCGCCGCGGAGCCTTGCGGCGCCGCAGGGTTTTCCGGGACGATGCGAGCACTGCCGCCCGCAGGCGGCGTTTCGGAGCGCAAAGTACGAAGTGCCGGCTCTTAGCGCGGAGATCGTCCCCTGCGGAACACAGGGCAAGGCTCTGCCCTGCTTTGCGGGATACCTCCGCCGCAAAGCGGCAATGCACCCCTTCGTCTGCGCCTTGCGGCGCATCCACCTCCCCTTACAGGGGAGGCTTTTGGGAGACTGCCGTCTGAAAGGCTTCCCTGGAAGGGGAGCTGTCGGCAAAGCCGACTGAGGGGTGCCGCACCTGGCCCTGCCAATATCCTTCCGGGCCGCCGCGGACTTTTCCGGCGGGCGTGAACGCCCGCCCTACAATGTAAGGCAAACGGGCGGCGGAATCGGGGACGGCAGGCATGGCAGGCGGATGACGGTTGTGGAGTGCTGCCCCCTGCGTAGGGGCCGATGATTTCATCGGCCCGCCGGCCGGCCCGGCTGGGACTGACGCTTATGTGTTGCCGCCCGCTCCCGGCCGCAATGTAGGGCGGGCGTTTTCGCCCGCCGCGGAGCCTTGCGGCGCCGCAGGGTTTTCCGGGACGATGCGAGCATCGTCCCTTACGAAACACAGGGCAAGGCTCTGCCCGGCTTTGCAGGATACTTCCACCGCAAAGCGGCAATGCACCCCTTCGGCTGCGCCTTGCGGCGCACCCACCTCCCCTTGCAGGGGAGGCTTTTGGGAGACTGCCGTCTGAAAGGCTCCCCTTGCAGGGGAGCTGTCGGCAAAGCCGACTGAGGGGTGCCGCACCTGGCCCTGCCAATATCCTTCCGGGCCGCCGCGGACTTTTCCGGCGGGCGTGAACGCCCGCCCTACAATGTAAGGCAAACGGGCGGCGGAATCGGGGACGGCAGGCATGGCAGGCGGATGACGGTTGTGGAGTGCTGCCCCCTGCGTAGGGGCCGATGATTTCATCGGCCCGCCGGCCGGCCCGGCTGGGACTGACGCTTATGTGTTGCCGCCCGCTCCCGGCCGCAATGTAGGGCGGGCGTTTTCGCCCGCCGCGGAGCCTTGCGGCGCCGCAGGGTTTTCCGGGACGATGCGAGCACTGCCGCCCGCAGGCGGCGTTTCGGAGCGCAAAGTACGAAGTGCCGGCTCTTAGCGCGGAGATCGTCCCCTGCGGAACACAGGGCAAGGCTCTGCCCGGTTTTGCAGGACACCTCCGCCGCAAAGCGGCAATGCACCGGCTGCCGTCCCCTGCCGTGCCCGTTTTGCGTCCTGCTCCTGTTATGATTATAGTAGCCACTTTGGGGCAAGTCAACGCAGAACGGGAAGCCGGCCCGCCTGTTTTGCCGGCTCCTGCGGCAGACCGCAAAAAGCGGTGATCCTTCGGGCCGGTACAGAGCTGCCGGCCGGGACGCCCCCGCAGCCACAGCTTCAAACAGCAGGCGGCCCGCCGGTGGAAAGCACCCCGGCAGGCCGCCCTGTGTTTGAACTTTTGTATGCCGCCTTCCCCTGCTGCCCGGCCGCCGGCGGAGCTTTCAGCCCCCCAGCCGCGCAAACGCCAGCAGAGCGGCCGCCACTGCGATCACGCTGATCAGATAGGGCACGCCCAACACCTCCCGTTTCCCGCTTGACATACAGTAAATGTCATTCCGGTCCCCAGTTTAGCATATACTGGTTAAAATGACAAGCAGTAAATGTCAAGCAGTCAGCAGGGGGAGGTCGGCGGCGGTGTACAAGAACAAGGCGCCCGGCGGGCGCAACAACCTGGCCGGCGTGCAGATCGCCCGGCTGCGGCAGGCGGCCGGGCCGCGCATGTCCCAGCGGGCGCTGGCCGATGAGATGCAGCTGCGCGGGCTGGATCTGGACAAAAACGCCATCCAGCGCATCGAGTCCGGCCAGCGGTTTGTCACCGACATCGAGCTTTTGGCCTTTGCCGAGTTCTTTCAGGTGCCGGCGCAGGACCTGCTGAAACCATGACCGCCCCGCGGGCAAAGCAAGCACTTTGCCGCGCAGGGCGGTTTTTTGGTAGGGATCACAGCCGGCCGGGCCGGTCACAGGTCGATGTCCAGCAGCACCGGGCAGTGGTCGGAGCCGTAGATATCCGGCAGGATGGAGGCCTCCCGGATGCGGTCCGCCACCCGGTCGGAGACGATGAAATAGTCGATGCGCCATCCCGCGTTGCGCTCCCTGGCCTTGAAGCGCATGCTCCACCAGCTGTAAGCGCCGGTGGCGTCGGGGTGCAGGCAGCGGAAGGTATCGGTAAATCCGGCGGCCAGCAGCTCGGTCATTTTGCCCCGCTCCTGGTCCGAGAAGCCCGCCGCGCCCCGGTTGGGGCCGGGGTTTTTCAGGTCGATCTCGTTGTGGGCCACGTTCATGTCGCCGCACAGCACCACCGGCTTTTTGGCGTCCAGCTCCAGCAGGTAGCGGCGCAGGTCGTCCTCCCAGCACATGCGGTAGTCGATGCGGGCCAGGCCCTCCTGGGCGTTGGGCACATAGACGTTGACCAGGTAAAAGCCGGGGTACTCCAGCGTGATGGCCCGCCCCTCGTGGCTGTGCTCCTCCACGCCGATGCCGTAACTGACCGAAAGCGGCTGCTGCTTTGTCCAGACCGCGGTGCCGGAGTAGCCTTTTTTCTCGGCCGAGTAGATGTATTCGGTGTAGCCTTCGGGGGCAAACTCCGCCTGGCCGGGCTGCATTTTGGTCTCCTGGACGCAGAAGGCGTCGGCGTCCAGCGTTGCAAAGGCCTCGGCAAAGCCCTTTTTCAGGCAGGCCCGCAGGCCGTTGACGTTCCAGCTGATCAGTTTCATGGCGACCTCCTTGTGAGAGCGGGATGTTTCTTTTTTGAAGGAATTGGCATAATGAGAAATCAGGAATGAGGAATTGCGGTGGTCCGCACGCTGGCGCGTGCTCAAAAACGGTGTGGTAAGCATCTGCCTGACAAAGCGGAAAGCCGAACCACGCCTGCCTTTCCAGGCCGTGCCCGAATTGCGGCTTCCTGTATCCAATCGCGGCCGGAACGGCCGCAACAAAATTTCCAATTCCTAATTTCTAATTCCTCATTCCTAATGAACGAAGTATCACCCGGCAGCCTTTGCCGGTACAGCCTTTGCTTTCCAGCGGCCGCGGGCAAAGCGGACGACAAAGCAGAGCGCACGGCAGACCCAGTCGATGACCATGGCCACCCAGACGCCCACCGCGCCCATCTGCATGTTGACGCAAAGGATGTACGAGAAGCCCAGCCGCCACACCATCATGGACGCCACCGACACTACCATGGTAAACCGCACGTCGTTGGCGGCGCGCAGGGCGTTGGGCAGCACAAAGGCCGCCGGCCACAGCAGGATGCCCATGCCGCAGTGGATGACGATCAGCAGGCGGGAGAGCTGGTCGGTCTCCGGCGAGAGGGTGTACAGCTGCATCAGCAGCGGCAGGCCCAAAATCACCAGCGCGTTGACCGCCCCCTGGGCGATGTAGTCCCACAGCATCAGCTTTTTGGCATAGTGGACGGCCTGGCCGGGGTCGCCTGCGCCGACACAGCGGCCCACCACCGTGATCATGGCAAGGCCCATGGCCTGGCCGACGATGCAGCCCACATTGTCCAGGTTGTTGGCCACCGCGTTGGCCGAGATGTGCACCGTGCCGAACAGCGAGATCATGCTGACCACCAGCACCCGGCCCAGCTGGAACAGGCTGTTTTCCAGCGCCGAGGGGATGCCGATGTACAGGATATTGCGGATCATGGCCGGGCGGGGGCGGCACACCGCGCCCCAGGTGACGCGGGCGGGGTTGTCGTGCCGGGTGGTGGTGGCCAGGATGAGCACCGCGCCCACCATGCGGGAGACCAGCGTGGGCACCGCCACGCCGGCCACGCCCATCTTGAGCACAAAAACGCAGAAGGCGTTACCGCAGACGTTGATGATGTTCATCAGCACGCTGACCCGCATGGATACCGCGCTGTTGCCCACCGACCGGAAGATGGCCGCGCCGGCATTGTACAGCGCCAGGAACGGGTAGGACAGGCCGGTGATGAAGAAATAGGTCATGGCGGCGGCCATGACGTCATCGTCGATCCGGCCGAAGAACAGCCGCAGCAGCGCCTGCCGCCCCACCAGGCAGAAAGCCATGACCCCCAGCCCCAGCAGGGCGCTGAGGGTCACCAGCTGGCCGGAACTGCGCATGGCGTCGGCCCGGCGCCTGGCCCCCAAAAACTGGCTGGTGACCACCGCGCCGCCGGTGGCCAGCGCCGCAAACACGTTGAAGATCAGGTTGTTGATCATGTCCACCAGCGACACGCCGGAGATGGCGGCCTCGCCCACGCTGGAGACCATGACCGTGTCCGACATGCCCACCAGCGCCGCCAGCGCCTGCTCGATGACCAGCGGCCACAGCAGGCGCAGCAGCTGGGCGTTGGTAAACTGCTTTTGAACTGTCGTTTCCATTGTTTTCCAGATTCCTCTTTCCCACCCTGCCGCGGCGCATCCTTTTTTTCGGCCGCGGCGGCTACTGGCAGTATACCACCGGGGCCGCCGCCGTGCAAGGCGGGGCGCAAAAATCCCCCGGCGGGGGACTTTCCTGCCGGGGGATGGGCGGCAAACGCCCGTTATTTGCTCATTCGTACCGCAGGGCCTCGATGGGGTCCAGTTTGGCGGCCTTGTTGGCGGGATAATAGCCAAAGAACACGCCGATGGCCATGCTGAAGCCCACCGCAATGGCGATGGCCTGCACGCTGGGCCGGGCCGAGAAGCCCACCACGCCGGCCAGCGCCGCGCCCAGGGCGATGCCCAGTATCACGCCGATGACGCCGCCGATCAGGCAAAGCACCATTGACTCGGTGATAAACTGCATGCGGATGGCCGAGTTGCGGGCGCCCAGCGCCTTGCGGGTGCCGATCTCGCGGGTGCGCTCGGTGACGGACACCGTCATGATGTTCATGACGCCGATGCCGCCCACCAGCAGGCTGATGGCCGCAATGGCCGAGATGCCCAGGCTGATGGTGCTGAGCATGCTGGTCAGCTGCTCCACCAGGGTGGAAAGGCTGCTGGCCTCCACTGTCCAGGTGTCGTTGCGGGTGTAGTAGCTGGCAAAAAAGGAGCCGGTGGTGGTCACAAAGCTGTTGATGTCCACCCCGTCGGCCACCTGCACCGTAAAGGTCTGGTAGCCGTCGGCATCGCCGGTGATGGCGCGGGCGGTATCCAGCGGGATGTAAAGGCTGGTCTGGATGGCGTCGTCGTCCACCGTGCCGAACATCGAGCTGCTGGTATCGTCGTAGGTGTAAACGCCGGCCACGTAAAAAGTATAGGGCATATTGCTGATGGTCAGCGTCACCTGGCGGCCCACCGCCTCGGCGTTTGTGCAGCCCATAGTCTGCTGGACGAACTTTTCCGATACAACGCAGATGCGGCGGTCGCCGTCGTCATCGCGCAGCCAGCGGCCGGCCAGCAGCGGGGTGTCGCTTTCCAGGTCGTCCAGCACGGCGCGGTTGACGCCGCTGACGCTGGCGGTGATGGTGGTGGTGGGGTCGCCGTACTTGTCCAGCGTGGCGCTGCCCACCGTGACGGTCTTTTGCACGTCCGCCACCTGGGTGGGGAAAGCGGCCGTGTACTCGGCAATCATCTCGTCGGTCAGCAGGTCGCCGTCGGAAGGGGTGGAATCCATAAACAGCCGCAGCTGCACGCCGGACATCGCGCTTTGGTCCGACTCGGTCTTTTGGGTCAGGCTGACGGTGATGTTGGAGACGCCCAGCCCGCTCATCGAGTCGGTGACGGCGCCGGTCATGCTGTTGCCGATGGTCTCGATGGCAATGACCGCCGCGATGCCGATGATGATGCCCAGCATGGTCAGCAGGCTGCGCATCTTGTTGGAGCGCAGGTTGCCCAGCGCCAGGGAGATGTTCTCAAAGAACGCCACGGCGGCCACTCCCCTTTCGCTCGGCGACGATGCGCCCGTCCAGCAGCGTCAGCACCCGCTGGCACTCCTCGGCCAGGTTTTGGTTGTGGGTGATCAGCACGACGGTTTTGTGATAGGTTTCGTTCATTTCGTGGAACAGGTCCATCACCACCCGGCTGGTCTGGCTGTCCAGCGCGCCGGTGGGCTCGTCGGCCAGGATGATGGCCGGATCGTTGACCATGGCGCGGGCGATGGCCACACGCTGTTTCTGTCCGCCGGAAAGCTCGTTGGGCTGGTGCTTCATCCGGTCGCCCATGCCCACCCGGCGCAGCCACTCGGCCGCGCGGCGGGACCGCTCGCCGCCGGGCACCCCGGCGTAGAGCATGGGCAGCTCGACGTTTTTCAGCGCGCTTTGCCGGCCGATCAGGTTGTAGGTCTGGAACACAAAGCCGATCTTGCGGTTGCGGATGGAGGCCAGCTCGTTGTCGCCGGCGTTGTGGATGTCGATGCCGTCCAGCGTGTAGGCGCCGGCGGTGGGCTTGTCCAGCACGCCGATGATGTTCATCAGCGTGGACTTGCCGCTGCCGGACTCGCCCACGATGGCGACGAACTCGCCCTCCCACACTTTCAGGTCGATGCCGTGCAGGATCTCCAGCTCGTTGGGCCTGCCCACGTAGTAGCTTTTGCGGATGCCCTTCATGTCGATCAGCAGCCGGCGTTTGGGGGCGGCCGCCGGCACAGCGCCGATGGTTTTTGCCACCTGCGCGGCGAACTGTTTTGCGTCGGTCATCATCCCATGCCTCCGCCGGGCGCGCCGCCGCCCATGTCGCCGCCGGGGCCGCCCATATCACCGCCGCCGGGGCCGCCGCCCTCGGGCGGCATGACCTCCATGGTCATCTGGCCGCCCATCATGTCGGCGGCGCTCTCGTCCACGGTGGCGGTCTCGATGCCCTCGGTCAGGTCGGCGGTGGCGCGGATGACATCGCCCTCGGCCAGGTCATCGCCGGATATCTCGATGTAATAGTCGTTGGAGGCGCCGGTGGTGACGGTCACTTCCTCAAAGGTCATGTCCACGCCCTCGCCGCCGGTCTGGCGGTAGACATAGCTGCTGCCGTCCTCGGCGGTGGCCACTGCGTCGATGGGCACCACAAAGACGTTCTCGGTCACGTCCTGCACGATCTCTACCTGGGCCTGGATGCCGATCAGCAGGCCGCTGTCGGCAGTGTCCACCCGGACCTTGGCGCCAAAGGTGCCCTGGTCGTTGGCCACCGGGTCGATCTGGGTCAGCGTGCCGGTGATCTCGGCGTCGCCGGTGGCGTCGCTGCTGACGGTGCAGCTCATGCCGGTGGAAAGCTCGCTGACGTCATCGGCCGAAACGGTGATCTCCACCGTCAGGCCGTCGGTGTCCTGGATGGTGGCCACCGTGTCGGCGCAGGTGGAACCGACGGTGGCGTTCAGCGCAGTGATGGTGCCGCTCATGGTGGCGGTCAGGGTGCAGTCGTCCAGCGTATCCCGCAGGGTGGTCAGATTGTCGGGGACGCGCTGGGCCTGTTCCAGCCGGACTTTGGCGTCCTCCACCTGCTGCCAGGAGCTGGTCAGCGTGGTGGAGTTTTTCTCGGTGTCGTAGTTGTCGTGGGCGGTCTCCACCTGGGTCTCGGCAGTCTCCACCTGGGTCTCGGCCGCGGTGACCTGGCTTTCGGCCTGGGTCAGCGTGGTGCGGGCGGTGGTCAGCTGGGTCTGGGCGGCGGTGTAGCTGTCCATGACCTGCTGGTAGGTCATGCCGGTGCCGCTGGCCGCGGCGCTCTCCTGGGCGACCAGGGCGTCGGCGGCGGCCTTGAAGTTTTCCACCAGCGTGTCGGCGGCGGGGGTGCTCAGCTGAATGTTGGTGCCCGCCAGCTGGGCGTTGACGCTCTCGATGCTTGCCGCCGTGGTGGCCGCCACCGCCCGCTGGTTGCTGGTGCTGACGCTGGCGTTCGCGTTCAGCGCGTCGGCCATGCCCGCGCCGGTGCCGTAGGCGGCCCAGGCACTCTCCAGGCTTCGGGCCGCTGCCTCCAGCGTGGGCAGCAGCGCCGTTTTGCCGGCTTCGTCCGCCGAGCTGTAATTCATGTAAACGGTGGTATAGCTGCTGTAGGCATTGTTCAGCGCGGTGGTGGCGCTGGTCAGCGCGTCCGCCGCGGCGTCGTAGCTGATGACATAGGACGCCACCCCCTGCGCCGCATTGTAGGCCGACTGCAGCGAATCGACGGTGCTTTGGGCGCTGTTGACGGTGCTCTGGGCGCTGTCGCGGGCGGCTTTGGCGTCCTCCAGCGCCTGCTGGGCGTCGGCCAGGGCCTTGTCCGCGTCGTCGATGTTCTCCTGCAGGTCGATCAGGCGGTTGTCGTGCTGGACCACCGCCACCTCGTAGCTTTCCACCGCCCGGTCGTAGGTGGTCTGGGCGGACTGCAGGTCGTCGGAATAGCTCTGCTCGGCGCTGTCGATCTGCTTTTGCAGGTCGGTGGTGTCCAGCGTGGCGATGACGTCGCCCTCCTGTACCACATCGCCCACCTCCACCTCAACGGTGGCGACGGTGTAGGTGCGGGCGCTTTCCGACGCCGTCACGCTGGCCTCGCTGCCGGATACGACGGTGCCGGTGGCGGTGACCGAGTTTTGCAGGTCGGTGCGCTGCAGGGTGGTGGTGCGGATGTACTGGTAGGTGACGGTGGACGCCGGCGCCGCGGCCAGCAGCCGCGAGAGCAGAACAGCCGCCGCGACCACCACCGCCACAAGGGCAACCGTCAGCTTTTTGTGCCGGGCAAACCAGTTTTTGCGGCGGGGCCTGGCGGCTGCCGCATCGCCGCCGTCCGGGGCGTCCGGTTCGGGGGCGCCGGCGTCCTCCGGCAGCTCGGCGGCGGGCTTCTCCCCGGTCTGCTCCGCCACCGGGTAGGTGCTGAAATCGTCCTGTGTCATATAGGTTCCTGCCTCTCTGTGCCCGGCAGCGCCGCCGCGCGGGCCGTAATGCTTTGTATTATGCAGGTTTAGCTTACTGCATAAAGATGAAAGATATATGGACAAAGCGTGAAGATTTCCGCACCGGAAACAAAAAAGAGCCGCCTTGTATGCGAATCGCACACAGGCGGCTGAAAATCATCTGTATAAAATTGCAGTATCGTCTCTGCCGGTCAGGCCCTGGGGCCGATGCCCAGCTCGGCGGCAAAGGGCTTCATCCCCTCGATGCACAGGGCGATCACGTCGGAAAGTTCCATCCCCAGCCGGTCGCAGCCGTCCTGGATGACGGCGCGGTCGATCTTGGCGGCAAATCGCTTGTCCTTGAACTTTTTGCGCACGCTGGAGGGTTTGAGCTCGGCGATGCCCGCCGGGTGCACCCTGGCCGCCGCGGCGATCAGACCGGAAAGCTCGTCCACCGTGTAGATGCTCTTTTCCATGTCGGTCACCGGCTCCACGTCGGTGACCAGGCCGTAGCCGTGGGCCAGAATGGCGCGGATGCTCTCCTCGTCCACGCCGGCGTCCCGCAGGGGCTGCTCGGTGTGGCGCAGGTGCTCGTCGGGGAACTGCTCAAAGTCGTAGTCGTGCAGGTAGCCCACCGCCTGCCAGTAGGCCTCGTCGGCGCCGAAATGCCTTGCCATGGCGCCCATGCAGGCCGATACCGCCAGCGCGTGCTCAAACAGGTGGCCCTCGGTGGTGGTGGCGGCCAGCAGCTCTTTGGCGCGGGCCAGGGTCAGTTTTTCGCTCATGGGTTCTGCCCCCTTTCCGAATGATCCAAGATACGGTCCTGCACGGTTTTTCAGGGCATGGCCCGGCGGCGTTTCTGGTACTGCTCGCAGGCTTTCAGCACCAGCATCAGCAGCACCACGTCCACCGGGAACTTGACGGCGTTTTTGACGATGCGCACACTGCTGAGCACCACAAACGCCTGCCCGTACATGATGTGCAGCCACAGCGGCGTGAGGAAAAAGTTGAAGATCAGCGTCACCGTCAGCTTGCAGCCGATGATGCGGCCCAGCCGCACCGGCTTGCGGTAGTACCACAGCCCGTACACGATGCCCAGCAGCAGCGCGCTGAGGGTAAAGCCGGGGAAATAGGGGCCGTTGGGCCGCAGCACATAGCCCAGGATGTCGGTGGCCACGCCGGACAGCGCCGCCACCCAGGGGCCGCACAGGTAGCCGGCGGCCGCCGAAGCCAGAAAATCAAAGCTGATCTCCAGGTAGGCGGACACCGGGATGGTAAACTGGTTCAGCGCCAGGTTCAGCGCCGCCAGCATGGCGGCCAGCGCCAGCGTGCGGGGGCGGTGCAGCTCGGCGGCGGCCAGCGCCAGGCGGCCGGACTCGGTTTGCAGCATTTTTTTCATGTTGCCATTCCTCCTTGTTTGTGCGTCGCCGCACAAGGGAGGATGCCGGGCTTTTTGCCCGCCGGCAGGCTGCGGGGCGCAGTACGCCCCTTCCGCCGTCTGCACTCCATTATGCAGCAGTGGGATGCGGGAACTGCACCGCGGGCCGGCCGGCCACTTCGTCCTGCCACAACTCCCCGTTGGTCAGGCACTGCGGCTGCGGGCGGCGCGGGGCGCACAGGCCCCGCCTTTTTCCCACAGCCTTACGCGCAGCTCCCTACTCTGCGTAAACTGTATCTTTTTTTGCGGCGCGGCGCAGATGCCGGGCCGTCCCCCTTATTATACCGCGCCGTGCCGGTTTTGCAAGGGGGACGGCGCATCTGTGTCCCCCGCCCATGCCAGGATGTTATGGGTCAGCCGGCAGGCCACCGGGTCGCGGTCGTCCGCGTCGGTGCGCATGGAGCTGATCAGCATTGCGCCCCTGCCGGCCCGCAGCGTAAACAGCGGGGTGCCGCCCAGCCGGGCGTAGTCGGTCGGCTTGGCAATGTAGTTGTGCCATTGCAGCGTTTCGGCCAGGGCGCACAGTTCCGTGTCCATGCGGTCCATGCCGTACCGCCCGTAGGCCGCGTAGGGGACCGACCGCCCGTTGTCGAACCAGGCCAGGTCCTGCTCCCCGATGCCGGCAAAGACGGGGGATTCCGGCACATTCATGGTCACGATCTCGGTGGCGTCCTCGGTGTAACGGATGGGCTTGCCGCCGGTCAGCGCGGCGGGCAGGTCCCGCTGGTTGACCAGCACCGCCCGGCCGCCGGCTTGCACAAAGCGGCGGACGGCGGCGGCTTCCGCCCCGGTCAGGGGGCGGGCCGCCAGCAGACGCCGGCCCGCCGCGGCCGGCGACACAGGGTCGGCGCAGGGGGCGGCCGGCATCCGGTGGGCCTGCAGCAGCCGCAGGGCCGCAGCGTCGTCCGGCAGGTACCAGACGGCTTCCGGCTGCGGGTCGGGCGCCGCCCAGAACTCCTGCGCCAGCAGCAGGTCGTAGTCGTTGCGGCTGCGCAGGCGGCCCTGCTCCCACACGTTCAGCACCAGGCGGGCCGCCGTGCAGGGGGCTGGCAGCTGCGCCGGAACCTGCAGTTCCAGCGGCAGCTGCACCGTGGCAAAGTAGGGGACTTCGCCATACGTCAGCTCCGCCCTGGCCAGCGTACGGCCGTCCGCCGTCAGCAGTGCCTCCACCGTCGGCGCGTGCAGCGGGCGGCCGCCGTTGTCGTCGTTGATCAGGGTCACCTGGGTGCGCAGCGGCCTGCCCGCGTAAAAGTGCCGGCCGAACAGCTCGGCGCTGGCCAGCACGGGCTGGTAGGCCATGCGCAGCCGCCGGGCCGAGAGCATGGGCTGGATGCGCAGGCTGTCGTGATGGTGGTAAAACCAAGTCTCGAACGAAAACATCAGGATGCCGCAGACCCGCCGGTGCTCCACCCGGCGGAACATCTCCACCAGCCCCTGCACCTGGAAGGCGTGGCTGCGCTGGAAATAGGCGGGGTCGTTGTGCTCGTAGGCGCGGCGGCCGGTGGTGGTCTGGGGGGTCTGGTGCTCAAACAGGTAGGAGCGCACCGCGTGGCCGTCCTCGGCCCGGCAGTACCCCACCGAACATTCCTGCAGCAGGCAGGGCCGGCCGGGCAGGGTCATATCCCGGCCAAACTCCCCGTTCATAAAGTGGAAAAAGTCCACAAAGTACCAGCCGTAGTAAAAGTGCGGATCGTCCAGGTCGCCGTCATCGTAGTGGTTGGGCTGAATGATGCGCTCGTACCGGCCGTTGGCAAACGAAAAATCCCGGTCGCGGCCGTGCTGCGTGGTGGGGCCGCGGTAGTATCCGGAATCGCAGACCAGCGGCAGGTCCGGAAATTCCTCCCGCGCGATCTTCAGCCCGCCCTGCACCAGGCCGCCCTTCTCCCGCACAACGTCGTCGGGGTCGTGGGTCAGGTAAAAATTCATCTCGTTGTTCAGCGTGACCAAGAACAGCGACGGACGGTTGCGGTGGCGGCGGTACAGCTGCCGCAGCTCGGCTTTCCAAATTTCCAGCGCGCGGGGGCTGGGGATGTGGTCGATCATCAGCCACGGCCAGGTGCCTTCCAGCGAGATCATCACGCCCGCATGGTCCGCCGCGTCCAGCCACACATCGGTCCAGGGCGCGCCGTGGGTGCGGGTGGCCATGACGTTGTGCTCCAGGGCCAGCTGCATATAGGTCCGGGCCAGGGCGCCGTCGTTGGGGCGCACGTGGGCGGGCATATGGTTGCCGCCCCGCACCCACAGCGGCCGGCCGTTATACAGCAGGGTGCTGCCGTCAAACGCCACGGTGCGGAACCCCACCGTTTCGCACCGGGTGTCCACCGTTTCGCCATGGCGGTGCAGGCGCAGCGTCAGCCGGTACAGGTTGGGCGTGCCCGGCCCCCACAGCCGCGGCGCGACCTGCGGCGTGCGGAAGCGGACGGTGCGCGTTTCGCCGCCGTCCAGCGCAAAGGCGCCGGCCTGGCCGGCGCAGAGCGTTTCGCCGGTGACGGTATGTACCAGCTCGTATTCCAGCTCTGCCGGGCCGGCCGCCGGGCCGGCGTTGGCCAGTGTAACCCGGATGTCCGCGTCCGTCAGGGAAGGGCGGAACCAGACGTCGGCGATGCGCAGCCGGTCCGTGATGCACAGCCGGACGCTGCGCCAGATGCCGCCCGGATGGTTGCTGTAAAAGCCGTGGGGCAGGTCGTCGGTGCAGAACGCCCGGTGCTCGCACGCCGAGGCCGGCGGCACGGCGGCCGCAGTCTCGCGCGCCTTGACGTAAAAGTCGTCGATGGAACCGGCGCCGCCGGCCGCCGCGTCGGGCAGTTCGCGGCTGACCTGCACGGCAATGACGTTGCGGCCGGCATGGACGCAGCCGCTGATATCCACCTGCATGGGGGCGAACATACCGATGTTCTCGTGCACCTTGACGCAGTTGCAGTAGATGGCGCTGACCAGGGCGATGCCCTCAAAGTCCAGGCTGACGCATTTGTTTTCGATCCCCTCCGGCAGGTCGATGCAGTGGCGGTACCAGGCCCCGCGGGTGGCCTGACTGTCAAAGGTGTAGTTCCGGCAGCGGGCAAATTCCTCCAGCCAGTAATTGTCGCTCTGGCCCTTGTTCATCCCGTCCGCGCCCATGGTCTCGCCTTCCAGCCAGGCCTGCAGCGGCACCCAGGATTCCGGCACATGGATGGTGTGGGCGCCGGCGTCGTCGTAGCCGGGCGCGGACGGGTCGCCCCGGACCTCGCTGTCGGGGATGAACAGCCAGCGGCCTTCCAGCGAAAGCTCCAGCCTGTCGTCCGGCAGGCGGGGCACCGCAAACGGGCGGTAGAGTGCCCGGTCGCGGCGGCGCTGTTCTTCCCGGCGCTCCGGCGGCAGGGTGACAAGGTCCAGAAAGCCGGGCTGCTGCACCGCCCCCTCCAGGGCGTCCGGCGCGGCCGGCTGTACCGATACGTCCTTGTACTGCGTTTCCACAAAGCCGCCGCCCAGCGCGATGCAGCCGGTGCGGAAGGGGGCGTCCGCGTCGGTGCACAGGATGCGGGGCTGGGCCTCGCCGTTCAGGTAGACCGCAATGCGGCTGCCCGCGCAGACCACCCGCAGCCGGTACCACACCCCCGGCATGGCCGACTGTTCCAGCGGGCACAGGGCCAGCATTTTGTCGTATCCCACCGCGCCCAGCCGGGCCAGGTACAGATGCTTGTGGCTGCCGCCCCGCAGGCCCACCATGTAGCGGTGCTCCCGGTCATGGTGGCGGAAACTGGCCCAGATATCCACCTGGGCCGCGGTCTCCGGCGCGCGGGCCGTAAAGCTCAGGTCCACATCCGCCATCGGCGCGCTCTCGTCAGCCGCCCAGCAGTCCTGCGTGGTCAGCACACCGTCCGCAAAGCGGCAGTTTTCGCGGCTGCCGTACACCGTCCACTCCCTGCCCCACAGCGTCCGCCGGCCGGCGGACGTGCTTTTGTTTTTCATTGCAGGTCCCTCCTTTCGGTTTCGGCGGCCGTCACGGCACCGCCACCAGGCAGACCGGCTGCGGGCAGTCCGCCTGCAGCACCGGCCCGGACAAAAGGCCGGTCTGCGGGTCCCGCGCAAAGCCGGTGATACCGCCGCCGTCCTGGTTGGCTGCCAGCACCAGGTCCTCCAGCACCAGCAGATCCCGCGGGTTGCGGCCGCCGGTGGGCTGGCACTGCATCAGGGCCAGGCCGCCGGGCTGCGGGCCTGCCGCGATCACCGCGATGCTGTCGTCCCCGCGGTTGGAGGCATACAGGAACCGCCCGTCCGGCGACGCCTTGATCGCCGCACAGGTGCTGCCCGGCACATCGCCCGCCAGGGTGGAGACCCGCCCGGCGATCCGCCCGCCGCCGGCGGTCTGTTCCACCGCGTACACCTCTGAGCTAAGCTCGCAGACAACATACAGCCAGCCGGGGCGGCCGGGCAGCACCGCAAAGTGCCGCGGGCCGGTGCCGCCGGGCAGGGCAATGTCCCCCCCGCGGCTGCCGGCACAGCCGACCGGACGCCGGGTCCGGGGCATACAGGCACAGCCGGTCCAGCCCCAGGTCCACGCAGTACAGCCCGCGGCCGTCCGGCGCAAAACCGGCAAAGTGGGCGTGGGGGCCTTCCTGCCGGTCGGGGTCGGGGCCGCGGCCGGCGTGCCGGTCCAGGTCGGTGCGCCCGGCCAGGCTGCCGTCCGCCGCCAGCCAGAACATCGACAGGCTGCCGCTGAGGTAGTTGCTCACATACAGCGCCCGGTTCGGCTCGTCCAGCAGCAGGTGGCAGGGCAGCGTGCCGCCGGTGGGCAGCCGGTCCAGCGGTTCCAGCCTGTCGCCCCGGCGGCGGAAGGCCGCCGCGCCGCCGCCGAACTGCCCGTTAAATTCCATGTCCTCCATCACGGCGTAGACCAGGCTGCCGTCCGCCGACGCCGCCAGGTAGGAAGGGTTGGAGATGCCGCTCTGCCCGCCCGCCGGTTCCAGGCGCAGCGGATCGGCGCGCAGGCGGAACAGGTGGATGCCCTGCGCCTGCGCAGGTGCGTAGCTGCCCACAAGGATGGTGTATTCCCGCATGGCGTTTGCCCTCCTTTTGGCGGTCACAGGATGCCGTAGCGGGCAAAGGCCTCGGTGGCGGACATGCCGCCCTCGATGGCTTTGCGCACCGTCTTTTCGCCGCGGGCCTTTTCCAGCGCCCGCGCGACCACCTCGTCGATGTGCTGCGCCGGCACCACCAGCACGCCGTCCACATCGCCGAACACCAGGTCGCCGGGCTGCACCGTCACGCCGCCCACCTCGATGCGGCAGCGGAAGTCCGCCACCTGGGTGCGCACCGAGGAATCCTGCGCGTAGCACCCGCGGGAGAACACCGGCCAGTTCTGCTCCAGCACCTGCGGGGTGTCCCGGTGCCAGCCGTTGACCACCGCACCTGCCGCGCCCCGCTTTTTGGCAGTTGCGGTCAGCAGCTCGCCCCAGTAGGCGCAGCGCATCTCGCCGCCGGTGGCCAGATAGACCTCGTCCTGCTTCAGGTCGTCCAGCGCCTCGGTCAGGCAGCCGAAGGGCTTTTTCTGCTCGCCGTAAACGTCGATCATCAGCACGGTCATGGCGTAGCCGGCCAGCTTCATGTCCGGGCGCAGCGGCCGCACCGCCTGGGGCAGAAACTGGTGATACAGCCCCATCTGGTCCATGATGTCCCCCACCACGGGGGTGTACAGTTCCTGTTTGATGACTTGCAGGCATTCATGCCGGTCCAGTTTCATGATATCTTCTCCTTGTATCATGTATCACAGGATTGTTTTTCCGGCGCGCCGGGCGCGCCCGCCCGAAAGCGGTTTTCAGTAGCGCAGCAGGTTTTCGCTGTAACCGCCGTCCACAAACAGCGTGGTGCCCGTCACGTAGGAGGACGCCTCGCTGGCCAGGAACACCGCCGGGCCGGCCAGTTCCTCGGCGCGGCCCACCCGCTGCATGGGGATCCACCGGTCAAAGTCCATCTGTTCCACCAGCTCGCGGTTCATGTCGGTCAGGATGGCGCCGGGGGCCAGGTTGTTGACGCGGATGCCGTACTGCGCCAGTTCCAGCGCAGCCACCCGCGTGTACATGGCCAGCGACGACTTTGCCATGCAGTAATAGCCGTTGCCCCGCACCGGCACCCGCTGGTGGATGGAGGTCACATTGATGATCGAGGCTTTGCCCGCCCGTTTCAGTGCGGGCAGCAGTTTCTGCACCAGAAAATAGGGCGCCTTGGCGTTGACGTTGTAGACGGCGTCCATCTCCTCCCGGCTGCCCTGCTCCACCGGGCGGTGGGTCTCAAAGCCGGCGTTGTTCACCAGCACGTCCAGACGGTCCAGCTTGTCCAAAAGCGGCCGGAGCATCCCGTCCAGGGCGTCGGTGTCCCGCAGGTCGCCGTACAAAAATTCAAACCCGTACTGCCGGGCCACGGCGGCGGTGCTCTCCTGCCGGCTGCCGTGGATCCACACCGACGCGCCCGCCTCCTGCAGGCCTCTGGCAATGGCCAGCCCGATGCCCCGCGTGCCGCCGGTGACCAGCGCGGTCTTTCCTGTCAGATCAAACAACTGCATGGCAGTCCCTCCTTTTTCCGGCCTCAGCCGTCCTGCAGGGCCATCAGCTGGGCGCGGATAAAGCCCAGCGCATAGGCCATGCCCGCGTGCCAGGGGTCGCCGCACTGGAGCTGCGGCGTGTGGTCGGGGATCAGCACCCCGTCAAAGTGGTGCTTGTGCAAAATCTCCAGCGTGCGGCGGATGTCGATGTCGCCGTCATCCACAAACACCTCGGTGTAGTCGGGCACCTTGCCGCGGACATTGCGCACATGGGCGTAGGCGATGCGGCCCTGGGCGGCGTACTGTTCCAGCGCCTCGTAGATGTCGCCGTGGGTCATCTCCTGGATGCTGCCCATGCAGAAGTCGATGCCATTGCAGGGGCTGGGCACCAGGTCCAGCACCTTCTGGTACAGCTCCGGCTGATAGACCATCCGCGGCGTCCCGCGCAGGCAGGGCATCGGCGGGTCGTCCGGGTGCAGGGCCATCATCACGCCGGCCTCCTCCGCCACCGGCAGGATCTGTTCCAAAAACCATTTCAGTCGCGCCCACAGCTCCTCGTAGCCGATGTCGGGGATATGGCCCTCCGGCGCGTTGGGGTCGTAGGTCATGTTCCAGACCTCGCCGTTGGGGATGCGCGCCTCCAGATCCAGCTGGTCGGCGTGGAAGCAGGTGCTGACAGCGCCGCCCCGCGCCCGGGTGGTCTTTTGATGCCCCCATACGCCGGCCAGGCTGAAGTTGTAGCCAAAGCAGCGGATGCCCGCCTGCCCCACCCGGCGGATGATCTGCTTGAGGTTTTCCATCTGCTCTTCTTTTTTGGGGCCGTCCAGCAAAACGTCGTACCAGTCTGCAGGGCTGAAATTCTCGATGCCGTAGATGCGCAGCCCCCTGGCCTGCGCGCGGCGCTGCAGTTCCAGCAGGCTTTCCAGGCTCCAGATGGACTCGCCCGCTTTGGAGTCCCCGTAGTTGACCTTCTCGTCGGTCGCCTTGACGATCTCCCGGTCATTGCTGTAATAGTTGGCCAGGTGGATGATCAGGTCGGTGCAGCTGCACTGGCGGGCAAAGGCAAACTCCTCGTCCCGCAGCATATGGCGGTATAATCCAAGACCCAGTTTCATGGGTGTCCTCCATTCCGGCGCGGCCGCGCGGGCCGGGCCCTGTACTGCTCCTACTATACCGCATCCGGCGGCGGATTTCTTCTTGACCTTTGACATTTCTTGTTCTATATTGATGTGGACGCAGTTTTCCCGGTATGCAGGAGGCCCCCTATGGACAAGACGCCCCAACTCGTCAGCGGCACGGATGTTTTTGGGCCGGATTCCCGGTTTTACTATTCCATCCGCACCCGCATCGACCCCGCCGAATATCCGCAGGTCCATGATTTTTACGAGATCATTCTGGTGACCGGCGGAGAGCTGGGCGTGCTGGCGGCCGGGGCGCGGTTTGCCCTGCGCCCCGGCGGATTGCTGCTGCTTCGCCCCGGCGACGCGCACACCAAGCTGGAGCAGGGCCCCTGTACCCATATTGACCTGGCTTTTCCCGCCGGCACGGCGCGGGAACTGGTCTGCTACCTGTATCAGGACGACGGCCCGCTGCGCGCGCTGGCGGAGCTGCCGCTGCCGCCGCAGGCCCAGCTGACCGCAGGCGACGCCGCCGACGTGCAGGAGCGGCTGGCCCGGCTGAACCGCCTGCCGCCTGCCTCAGCAAAAAAGAGCGCCCTGCTGCGCGCGCTGCTGCCGGATCTGTTTTCCCGCTGCCTGCTGCTGGCCGGCGAGGGCGGCAGCGGTCTGCCGGACGGCCTGCCGGCCTGGCTGGCCGCCGCGCTGGAAGGGCTGGACGACCCCGCCAACCTGGGCCGGCCGGGGCTTGCCTACCTGGCGGCGCAGAGCGGGCGCTCGCCGGAGCACATCTGCCGCTGTTTCCGCCGGTATTTCGGCTGCACGCCTTCCGCCTACTGGAACCGCCGGCGGCTGGACTATGCGGTCAACCTGCTGACCCACACCGACCTGGAGATCGTGGACGTGGTGTACGAGAGCGGTTTTCAAAGCACCAACTATTTCTACCACCTGTTCAAGCGCACCTTTGGCATGTCTCCGCTGCAATACAAAAAATCCCGTCTGCCCCGCTGCCTGTAAGCGCCGGCGGCCTGTCAGTCTGTCGAAAAAGTATAAAATCCGTTGCCGTCGGCGGACATGCGCCGACGACGGCGACACCGACAGGGAAATTTTGCGGCAAATTGTGTGCGAGGAGCAAAGCGACGAGTGCGCGATTTGCCGTAAAATTTTGTCGAAGGGGATTCCAAAGGGGGAAACGCGCCGAGCTGGCGTCAGCCAGTCGAAGCGTTGCCCCCTTTGCAGCGTGTCGAGTTTCTCGACACGCTGACAGGCCGCCAGGCCCCCTGTTTCGGGGGCCTGGCGGCCTGTCATATCCGCAAACCGCTGCCCCCCCAAAACGGGGATGGCAGCGGCGGAAAAGCCCGCGCACGGCAGGCAGTCATGCATCTGCCCGGCCGGGCTGTTTTGCCTGCATCCGCCCGGTTCACACCAGCCGGACCCGGCGGCAGCTGCCCTCAAAAGGCCCGATCCAGGTCTTTTGGGGGCGGGGCCGGCCCAGCAGGTCAGTGTCTGCCGTGTAGGGGCTTTCGTCCCGGTTCTCAAAGGGCTGGTCCGGCTCAAACGCTTTGCCCAGCTGCGCGGTGGTCACCCGGTCCACCCGCCAGGCGTCCAGCGCGTCGGCGATCTCGTCCAGGTTGGTGCACAGCCAGAGGTGCCCGTCCTGCTCCTCCACCGAGATCTCTGCCCGGAAGTCGGGCAGCGCGCGGGGTTCGCTCTCGTGCTCCCAGCTCTCGGCGCCGTTCAGGTACAGGTTTTCCCGCGCCGTTACCGGCAGGGTGCGGCCCAGGTCGGCGGTGGGGGTGTCGTTGTCCATGCCCTTAGCGGCGGACTCGTGGCTGTAGGCCTTGTAGCAGGCGGTGCCGTAAGCGCCGTCCTGCCAGACCTGCCGCGTGCTGCCCACAAAAATGTTGTGGAACACCCGGTCGTCCCCGCCGTAGATCAGCATCACGCCGCCCACCTGGGTGCTGTGGGGCCGATGGTACATGGTAAAGCGGTTGGTATCCGGCACAGCCAGCACCTTGCCGGCAAACAGGTTGTGCAGGCAGGCCGTGCCCTGCGAGACGTTCAGGAAGCTGCGGGCCGACAGCAGGACGTTGTTCTCCACCAGGCAGGGACCGTGGCAGACCTCCAGGAACAGGTCCTCCTCCCGGTCGTTGCGGAACAGGACGTTGCCGCGCACCGCGGCGCCCTGGGCTTCCCAGTCCAGCCAGATGCCCTTGTTGCAGTCGTGGATGATGTTTCGCTCAATGACCACGTCGATGCCGGCGTGCAGCTTGATGCCGGCCATCTCCGCGCCGGAAAACTCGCCCCGGATGTTGATGTGGTGGATGTGGTTGCCGGTGATGGTGGAAAACGCCCCACCCATGCATCCCACAATGCCGGCCTGGCCGCAGTTGTAGATCTCGTTGTTGCGCAGGATATGGCCGCCGATCTTTTCGCGGCACCAGCCGTCCTGCAGGTTGGTGAATACGATCTCGGTATAGGTTTGGGCGCCGCCCTTGGCGGGGTCCAGCGACCAGGCGTTGTCCTTGACATCCCGCTTTTTGCCCAGGCTGATGCCGCAGCATTTGGAGTCGTGGATGCAGCAGTCCTCAATGATCCAGCCCTTGCTCCAGTGCGGGCCGATGGCGCCGGCCTGGAAGGCGGTGGGCGGCGCCCACTGCGTGGCCGCCTGGCAGATGGTCAGCCCGCGCACGGTCAGATACCCCACCCCGGTCTGCCGCGGGAAAAAGCAGAACGGCCGCACGCTGATCTCGACACAGGCGCCGGCGGGGTCCCCGCCGCCGAAATCCGCATAAAAGACGGTGTGTTCGGCCTCCGCCCGGGCAAACCAGCGCATCGTCTGCTGCGGCGCGGCGGGCGGGTCCAGCAGCGCCTGCAGCGAGGCTGCCTCGTACAGCGCCGTGCCGTTCCAGAACACCTCGCCGGTGTGGTGGGTCTGGCCCAGGCCGTCGTACCAGTCGCCAAAGATCTCGTCCGCGTAGGGGTTGTAGCTGCCGAACAGCGCGTTGTCCGCCTGGGCGCGCCAGACCCGGCCCTGCCAGTGCTGCCAGCCGCCCAGCACCTCGGCGCCGCTGATGACCGGGTGTGCGCCGGGGGCATTGCAGTAGAGGATGCGCTGATTGTTCCCCAGCCCGCCGTTGCGGGGGCTGACCCACTCCCGGTAGACGCCGTCGCCGATCTGGACGGTATCGCCCGGCATGGCACGCTCCGCCGCCTGGGAGATGGTGGAAAACGGATGCTGCGGGCTGCCGTCGCCGCCCGCCGGTGCAGATCGAAGAACATGATAGATCATAGGGGACCGCCCTTCTGCCGGGCGCACGGTCGGGCGCACGGCTTTTTTTCCATTGTACACCCGGTTTTGCAGATTGCAACATCATGTTTGCCGCAGCTTCCGCGGATTTCCCTGCTCCCCCGGCCCGCCCTCGCGCCAAGGGGGAGCAGCATGGCGGGGCGCCGCATAAAAAGCTGCACGGCACAGCCGTTTTCAGGGGAAGCGGCGTCCTGCCCGGGGGCATACCGTAATGCGCCGGCCGAATTTGCCGGTTGTGACCGGCATGGAAAAAGCCTGCGCGCGGCAGGCTTCAAAACGCCGATAGTTACGGCAACAAAAAAGGCCGGCAGCGATGCCGGCCAATCAATATGGTGGAGAATTAGGGACTCGAACCCCAGACCCCTTGCGTGTGATGCAAGTGCTCTAACCAGCTGAGCTAATCCTCCGTGACAACGGATAGTATAGCACAGCCTGTGCACAAAAGTCAAGCCCCCGGCGGCAGATTTTTGCAATTTTGCAAACTGCCGGCCGGGGGCCTGGTATGTTGGTTTGGGGTCTGTGGGCCCTGGGCCGCAGGTCAGGCCGCCTGCGCCGGCGGGGCCGGCGGCGGGGGCGGGGGTGTGGGGGTCACAGCACGGCGTACTCCGGCACCGGGGCGTCCGCGCTGGTGGGGCCGCCCTCCACAAAGTGGATGACCTTTTTGGGGCACTTGGCCACGCAGGTGCCGCAGCCGTTGCACTTGGTGTAGTCAATGCGGGCCACGTTGTTTCGCAGGAAGATGGCCTGCTGCGGGCAGTTTTTAACGCAGATGCCGCAGCCGATGCAGCCGGTCTTGCAGGCCTTGACCACCGCGGCGCCGCGCTCCTTGTTGCGGCAGAGCACCGCGGGCTGGGGCGCCACCGGCTTCATCTTCAGCAGGCCGCGGGGGCAGGCTTTGGTGCAGGCGGTGCAGCCGGTGCACTTGGTGCGGTCAACAACGGCCACGCCGTTCTGCACGCTGAGCGCGCCGAACACACAGGCTTTGACACAGTCGCCGTAGCCCAGGCAGCCGTAGGCGCAGGCGGTGGGGCCGCCGGCCACGCTGGCCGCGGCGGCGCAGCTCTGGATGCCGGAATAATCAAACCGGACGCCGCAGTTGGCGCCGCCGTTGCAGCTGACAAAGGCGCGCATAGCGGGGCGGTCGCTCTCCTCGGCGCCCATGATGCGGTTGATGGCGTCGGCGGCCTTGTCGCCGCCGGGGGCGCACTTGAAGGTGGGCGCGCCGTCCTCCACGATGGCTTTGGCGTAGTCGGCACAGCCGGCATAGCCGCAGCCGCCGCAGTTGGCGCCGGCCAGGCAGCCGGTGATCTCGGCGATGCGCGGGTCCTCGTACACGGCCATGAACTTGGAGGCCAGCACCAGGATCAGGCTGCCCGCCAGGCCCAGCACGCCCAGAACGATCACCGCAAAAACGATCGGGTTATTCATTGTATCCTATCCCCCTTACAGCAGTGCGGCGATGATGTTCTCGACCAAACCGCCAAAGCCCATAAAGCTCAGCGAGGTGATGGCCGCGGACACCAGCGTGATGGGCAGGCCCTTGAAGCTCTGCGGCGGGTCGGCGTCCTCAACGCGCTGGCGCACGCCGCAGAACAGCACCATCGCCAGCAAAAAGCCGATGCCCGCGCCGGCCGCGCAGACCAGCGCCTCGGCAAAGGCGAACCCGAAGCCGTACTCGGCCACGTCTCCGCCGTAGTCCTGGACGGCCAGGATTGCCACGCCCAGCACGCAGCAGTTGGTGGTGATCAGCGGCAGGTAGACGCCCAGCGCGCTGTACAGCGCGGGGATGTACCGCTTGAGGGTGATCTCGATCAGCTGGACCAGCACCGCAATGACCAGGATGAAGATGATGGTCTGCATATAGCCCAGGTCATAGGCGTCCAGCAGGAAGATCTGCAGCGGGAAGGTGACCGCCGTGGCAATGACCATGACGACGATGACCGCCACGCCCATGCCCACCGACGAATCCAGCTTTTTGGACACGCCCAGGAAGGGGCAGATGCCCAAAAACTGCACCAGCACGTAGTTGTTGACCAAAATCATGCTGAACAGGATGGTGGCAAAGGTTGCGATGTTTGCGCTCATTGTTCAGCACCCCCTTCCGCAGCGGCGGCCTGTTTGGCCTGGTCCTCCAGCAGGACCTCGCCGCAGGTCTTGCGCTCGATGGGTTTGTTCAGTTTGCGCTCCACCCAGATGCAGGCGGCCATCAGGCAGCCGAACACAAAGAAGCCGCCGGGGGCCTGGTTCATCAGGCTGAACTTGTCCAGGCTTTCGGGCAGAAGCTGGATGCCCATCCAACTGCCGCTGCCGATGATCTCGCGGATGGAGGACATCAGGAACATGGTCAGCAGGTAGCCGCAGCCCATGCCCAGACCGTCCAGCGCCGAGTCAACGACGGTGTTTTTGCAGGCGAACATCTCGGCGCGGCCGAGGATGATGCAGTTGACGACGATCAGCGGCAGGAACACGCCCAGCGCGCTGTACAGATCGGGCACATAGGCGTGCACCACCATCTCCACCACCGTGACGAAGGTGGCGATGACCACGATGTAGCAGGGCAGGTGCACCTTGTCCGGGATGACCTTGCGCAGCGCCGAGATGACGATGTTGGAGCCCACCAGCACGAAGGTCATGGACAGCGCCATGCCCACCGCGCCGGAGACGGTGGTGGTGACGGCCAGCGCCGAGCAGCAGCCCAGCACCAGGCGCAGCACCGGGTTCTCGCGGATGATGCCCGCGGTAAATACCTTCCATTTGCTTTGCTTTTCGGCCATGTTACGCCACCCCCTTCAGCTCGTTGTTGTAGCAGTCGATGGCCGCGTTGACGGCGGTGTAGACCGCGTTGGAGGAGACCGTGGCGCCGGCAATGGCGTCCACCGGGCTGCCGTTGGACACATGCTCGGCGGCATTCCAGCCCACAAAGCCGGTGTAGAAGTCCTCCTCGCCGGTCTTGGTGCCGATGCCGGCGGTCTGGGTGGAGGCGTCCACCAGCAGGTCGGTGATATTGCCGGCGGCGTCAAAGGCCACATAGACGGTGACGGCGTTGCCGGAATAGCCGGCCGCGGCGGCCTGCACCGCGATGGCGCCGTCCGGCGTCGAGACCGCGCCGGTGACACCGGAGGTGGTCAGGTTTTCGAACTCGGTCAGGCTGGCGGCGTCGGTGCCGTCAGGCAGGACGCTGACGTAGGATTGCAGCGTCTGCAGCCGGGCGTTTTCTTCAATGATGGGGGCGGTGACGGTGTTGAGCGCCGCCAAAACGGCGCTGCACACCACGCAGATGACCACCAGCACCACCACGGGCACCACCATGGTCTTGACCGCGCTTTCGGGCGCGGCGGCTTGCTTGTTTGCCATTACGCTGCCCCTCCCTTCCCTGCGGCGGCCGCAGCCGCCTTTTTGTCTTTTTTGGCCTTGCCGGGCTTGACGCGGCCCAGCGGGATCTGATGGGTCCAGGCGTTGAACCAGGGGGTCAGCAGGTTGCCCATCAGGATGGCAAAGCTCATGCCTTCGTTCATGCTGCCGAAGCTGCGGATGATAAAGGTCAGCAGGCCGATAAAGATGCCGTAGATGACCTTGCCGCCGGTGGTGAAGGGGCTGGTGACGTAGTCGGTCGCCATGAACACCGCGCCGAACAGCAGGCCGCCGCCCATCAGCTCCACCAGCGTCACATGCACATCAAAACCGGTGGCCAGCATCTCCAAAACAAACATGGTGATGACGATGCTGCCGGGGATGGCAAAGCTGATGGTGCGGGTGGCCAGCAGGTAGGCCAGCCCCAGCAGGATGGCCAGGGTGCAGACCTCGCCCATCATGCCGCCGTGCAGGCCCAGGAACATGTCCAGCAGGCTGACCCCGCCCTTGTCCACACTGTCCGCCAGCGGCGTGGCCGACGCCAGGGCGTCCACCGCCATGTCGGGGTAGACGTAATCGGTCATGCGGGTGGCAAAGCCCAGAAACAGCGCGATGCGGCCCACCAGCGCCGGGTTGGCGAAGTTGTAGCCGATGCCGCCGAACAGCTGCTTGATGACGACGATGGCGATGAAGGCGCCCACCACGCAGATCCACAGCGGCATATTGACCGGCACGTTCAGCGCCAGGATGATGCCGGTGACCACGGCGGACAGGTCGCCCACCGGGTTGGGCTTTTTCATCAGCAGGGTGTAAAGATACTCAAAGCCCACACAGGCCGCAACGGTCACACCCACGACCAGCAGCGCGCGCATGCCGAAAATAAAAGTCGCCGCCACGATGCTGGGCACCAGGGCAATGACCACATTGCCCATCAGCCCGCGGGTGGTGGAGTTATCCCGGATATGCGGTGAGGCAGTTACGATCAGGCGTTGTTCTTCCATCTGTCATTTCCCTGCCTTTTCTGTAGTTTGTTTCAGGTACCAGGCCTTGGCCAGCGCCATCGTCTGGGACACCGGCCGCTTGGCCGGGCAGACATAGGTGCAGCTGCCGCAGGCCACGCACAGGTCAATGCAGCGGGCGCGCAGCGCGTCGTAGTCCTTGTGGTTGAAGTCCCCCGCAATGACCACCGGTTCCAGCCCCATGGGGCAGGCCTCGATGCAGCGCCCGCAGCGGATGCAGGGCTGGGGGTCGGGCAGGATGGAAGCCTTGCGGCCCAAAAGCAGCAGACCGTTGTTCTGTTTGAGCACCGGGAAGTCGGCGCTGGGCGACGCACCGCCCATCATGGGGCCGCCGAAGATGATCTTGCCCAGCTCCACATCCGGCTTGATGCCGCCGCAGGCCTCGATGACGTCGCGGTACAGCGTGCCGATGGGCACCTCGATGTTCTGGGGCTTGGCGATGGCGTCGCCGTCCACCGTGACCCGCTTGCTCACCAGCGGCATGCCGGTCTTGAGGTACTTGCCCAGCGTCGAGACGCTGGTCACGTTCATGACCACGCAGCCGCAGTCAGCGGGGATGCCGGGCTTGCCGGCGGCGTTGCGCTGGGGCACCTCGCGGCCGATGCAGGTCTCGATCAGCGTTTTCTCGGCGCCCTGGGGGTAGCGCATGGGCAGCGGCTTGACCGACACGCCGGGCATATCCCGCGTCAGCGAGAACATCAGGTCGATGCACTCCGGCTTGTTGCGCTCAATGCCGATGATGCAGTGGGGGATGTCGCAGTATTTCATCACGGCGGCGATGCCGGACAGGATGGTGTCGCTGCACTCCAGCATCTCGCGGGCGTCGGTGGTCAGGTAGGGCTCGCACTCGGCGGCGTTGATGATAAGGGTGTCGATGGTGTTGGCGGCCAGCTTGACGGCGGTGGGAAAGCCGGCGCCGCCCACGCCCACCAGGCCGCAGGCCCGGATGGCGGCCAGCAGGCTGTCCTTGTCGGTAACGGCGGGCGGCGTGCAGGCCGGGTCCACGGTCTGGCTGCCGTCGGTCTTGATGGCCACGGCCTTGCAGACGGCGCCGTTGACCATGCGCATGGGCGCCACGTCCAGCACGGTGCCCGACACGCTGGAATGCACGTCGGCACTGACAAAGCCGCCGGCCTTGCCGATGAGCGTGCCCACCATGACGGTGTCGCCCTTTTTGACGACGGGCTCTGCCGGCGCGCCGATGTGCATCTGCATCGGGATGACCACGTGCTGGGGCACCGGCATTTGCACCGTTGCCATGCCGGCCGTGGCCTTCTCGTGCGGCACCCGCGAGCCCTTGGCAGAGCGTTTGAGTCCTTTCAGCATTGAGGTGTCCTCCCCTGATTTTTACGGCCTGCCGCGGCAGACAACGGCGGCAGATTTGCCGAATCATATAGATTATATTGTAACATTTTTAAGGAATAAGTCAACCGCGGCGGCGGAGCAAGGAGCGCATAAAAATACCGTCCAGTTCCAGCGTTATGCACAAGATTGCAAAAGAGTTGCAGCTGTGTGGGGCGGGGCATGGTACGAAAAACAGGACCAGACCGGCGCCGATCCCCGGCTTTCCGTGCAGGGGCCGGGGATCGCATGGCGGAGGGCTGGCGGCTGTCACGCAGGCTGTCCCTGCCGTAAGGCCCCCCGCAGGGGCCGATGCTTGCATCGGCCCGCAAGGTTCGCGCCGCCGCAAGGTTTGCGGGACAATGCGGGAACTGCCCGCCGGCAGGTATGGCGGGCGGCTGGCGCTTACAGGGTGGTACCCGCTTGCGGCCGCATTGTAGGGCGGGCGTTCACGCCCGCCGCTTGGCCTTGTTGATGGATGTTGTTTGCGGGGTGTGGGTTTGTTGTAAAGCGGCTGGGCCCGGTTGCCTTGTTGCCTTAATAGCGGCATCCGCCGGAAGCTGCCGCTTTTGGAACGACCCAAAAGCGGCGTAAAAGGTCGCCCCTAGTTCCGAGGCGGGGGGCACGGCTTAAGGGGAATTGCGGGTTTGCCGGCACCGAGCGATCATATCGCGAGTCTGCGCCGCAAGGCGCAGCGCCGGCAACGACCGGAGCGATGAGCGAAGGGCGTTCCTCTGTTTTTCATCGCCGAACAGGCGATGTTTGATAGCGTGGCAGGGCCTGAACCAGGGTCGCCCGGGAATTGCGTCGCCTGTGGTATCGCAAGGTTTGTGCCGGGTCGTTCTCCGTTTCTCGCTTCGCAAAAGCTCACCCGGTCTCCCGATTGGACTCCGACCCGCTCCCGCAGGTCGGAATGGGCTTGCCGGAAGACTCGTTGCTGTCGCGCAGGCTGTCCCTGCCGCCGCGCGCCCCCTACGAAGCGCAGGGCAAAGCCCTGGCGGCCTTTGCAGGATACCTCCGACACAAGGCGGCAATGCACCCCTCCGTCTGCGCCTTGCGGCGCATCCACCGTCCGGTTTGCGGTGCCCGCATCGCACGGCGCGCGCTGAAGCACGCTTGTGCTCTGCGACCGCTGCATTACCGCGAAGCGGTAAAGACCGGAGCGGTGAGCGACTAGCGCCCGCAGGCGCTGTTTCGGAGGCCAACCGGGCCGCAGGCCCGGCTCTTAGGCCGGAGATAGGGCGGTCTTATGTTTTCTATCGCCGAACAGGCGATAATAAAAGGAGTGACGGCCGTTTGCCGCATGAGAAACAGCTTTCTCCGCCGCAGGCGGCGCTCGACTCCGCAGCCCCTTGCAGGGGAGGCTGTTAAGCCGCCGCTGGAAGGGCTCCCCTGTAAGGGGAGCTGGCGGCGTCAGCCGACTGAGGGGTGCGGCGCCTGGCTCTGCCAATATCCTTCCGGGTCACCGCAAGCCTTCCCGGCCTTGCGGCATTACAGGACCCCGCGGTGCGGCGCTTACACAAAACCGCAGCGTCACCCCTCCGCCTCCCCGGCGGGCGTGAACGCCCGCCCTACAATACAAGGCAAATGGGCGGCATAACCGGGGCGACGGGCATGGCAGGTAGATGGCGGTTGTGGAGCGCCGCTGTCCCCTGCGCAGGGGCCGATGATTTTCATCGGCCCGCCAAGGCTTGCGGCACCGCAAAGCCCACGGAACGATGCAGAAGCTGCCCGCCGCCGGACCTGACGGCGGACTGTCGCTTCCGCGTTATCTCCCGTTCCCGGCTGCATTGTAGGGCGGGCGTTCACGCCCGCCGCTTGGGGTCTGCGGCACCGCAAAGTCCGCGGGACGATGCAGGCATTGTCCCCTGCGAAACCTGCGGCAAGGCCCCTCCCCCATCCCGATCGCGGCCCAACGGACGGGCTGCACCGCAATTCCTCATTCCTGATTTCTCCCTGCAAAGCACCGGGCAAGCCCTGCCGCCCCCTTACAGTCTCTCAATCATAATCGTACTCCGGGCTTTCGGCGGCGCGGGCGTCCAGCCATCGGGCAAGGGACTCCATGGCGGCAAAGCTCAGCCGGCCGGCGTCGGCCAGCGTGCGCACCAGCGCCTGCACGTCGCCGCCGTACAGCCGGTCCAGGTGGGCGGCGGTGGCCAGGGCGCAGTAGTCCGCCCGGCGCACCAGCGGCGTGTAGACGTTTTTGTTGCCCTGCTTTTCGCTTTTGACAAAGCCCTTCTCCTCCAGCCGCGCCAGAAAGTTCAAAAGCGTCGAGTCCGCCCACCCGCAGCCGGCGGGCAGCCGGGCCGCGATCTGCCGCCGGGCGGCGGGGCTGGGGCAGGCCCACAGCGCGGCCATGACGGCTTCCTCGCTGGGGGGCAGCAGGGCATTTGGTTTGGATGGCATGGCGACACCTCCCACATTTGCCGTTGTTTTTTCGAGCTCCATTTTACATCTGGCGCAGCCGCGCCGTCAAGGGGCAGGGATGGCGGCAATTTCTGCGGCATTTGTAAAATATTTTGTATCCCTACTGCGCACAGTTGTGCGTTTTGCTTGTGCAGGCGGCCTTTGGGGCGGTTTTTTCGGCAGTGTGACGGCGGTTTGGCCGTTGCGGCGGGGCGGCGGCGGGACGTATAATAAATGTATCGCCGCGGCGGGCGCGCCGGGCCATTTCGGAACAAGAGAGGGAGATCACCATGGAACGTGTCTACAATTTCAGCGCGGGGCCTTCGATGCTGCCGCTGCCCGTTTTGCAGCGGGCCCAGGCCGAGCTGCTCGACTACCACGGCTCCGGCCAGAGCGTCATGGAGATGAGCCACCGCAGCAAGTGGTTTGACGAGATCATCCAAAACACCGAGGCATCCATCCGCCGGGTGCTGAACGTGCCGGACAACTACAAGGTCGGCTTTTTCCAGGGCGGCGCCACCCAGCAGTTCGCCATGGTGCCGCTGAACTTTATGGTCACCGGCAAGGCCGACTATCTGGTCACCGGCAACTTTTCGAAAAAGGCCGCCGAGGAAGCCGCCAAGTTCGGCACCGTCAACGTGGCGGCTTCCAGCAAGGACAAAAACTTCACCTACATCCCCGACGTCAAGGCCGTCGAGTACGACGCCGACGCCAGCTACGTCCACATCTGCCAGAACAACACCATCTTCGGCACCCGGTTCGTGGAGGTGCCGGAAGTCCCCGGCCTGCCGCTGGTGGCGGACATGAGCTCGATGATCTTCTCGGAGCCGGTGGACGTGAGCAAGTACGGCTGCATCTACTTCGGCGTGCAGAAGAACGTCGCGCCCGCGGGCATGGCCATCGCCATCGTGCGGGAGGACCTGCTGGGCCACAGCGCCAAGGGCATCGCGCCGGAGCAGATCCCCACCATGATGAACTACACCACCCTTTTGAAAAATGACAGCATGTACAACACGCCGCCCTGCTGGTGCATCTACATGACCGGGCTGATGATGGACTATCTGGAGCAGGACATCGGCGGCCTGGCCGAGATGAAAAAGATCAACGAGGCCAAAGTCAAGGTGCTCTACGATTACCTGGACAGCCAGGACTTTTACAGCAACCCGGTGGAGCGCCGCTACCGCAGCCTGATGAACGTGACCTTCACCAGCCCCAGCCCGGAGCTGGACAAAAAGTTCTGCGCAGCGGCCGCCGACGCCGGCTTTGTCAACCTGAAGGGCCACCGCCTGGTGGGCGGCATGCGGGCGTCCATCTACAACGCCATGCCGCCGGAGGGCGTAGACAAGCTGGTGGCGTTTATGGAGCAGTTCCGGAAGGAGAACGGCTGACAGGAAGGCCGCGATCGCAGACGGCAGGCGCCGCGCCCCTGCACAGGGGCCGATGATTTCATCGGCCCGCCGGGCCCGGCTGGGGGGCTGCCGCTTCCGCGTCATCTCACGTTCCCGGCCGCAATGTAGGGTGGGCGATTTCGCCCGCCGCTTTGGGCTTGCGGCATCGCAAGGTTTCCGGGACGATGCGAGCACTGCCGCCCGCAGGCGGCGTTTCGGAGCGCAAAGCACGAAGTGCCGGCTCTTAGCGCGGAGATTGTCCCCTACGAAACATAGGGTAAGGCCCTGGCGGCCTTTGCAGGATACCTCCAACACAAGGCGGCAATGCACCCCTCCGTCTGCGCTTTCCGGCGCAGCCACCTCCCCTTGCAGGGGAGGCTTTCGACAAGTATAGACTGTGGGATAACAGCCAGCCTTCCGGCAAGCCTATTCCGACCTGCGGGAGCGGGTCGGAGTCCAATCGGGAGACCGGGTGAGCTTTTGCGAAGCGAGAAACGGAGAACGACCCGGCACAAGCCTTACGGCGCCGCAAACGCTGCAATTCTCGGTCGACCCCATCTAGCCCCAGGGGATTCTCAAGGGGACCGAAGTCCCCTTGAGCCGTGCCCCCCGCCTCGGAACTAGGGGCGACTTTTTCCGCCGCTTTTTGGTCGGTCAAAAAGCGGCAGCCCACGGCGGATGCCGTTATGAAGGCAAAAAGGCAACCCCGCCCAACCTCTTTATAACCAGCCCGCACCCCGCAAACAACATCCGTCAACAAGGCACCACGGCGGGCGTGAACGCCCGCCCTACAATGCCGTCGCAAGCGGGTGCCACCTTACAAGTGTCAGCCTTCCGCCATGCCCGGCGGCGTTTCGGAGCGCAAAGAGTGCCGGCTCTTGGCGTGGAGATCGTTCCCCACGAAATGCAAGGCCCCTCCCAAATCCCGATCGCGGCCCAACAGGCCGCACCTGAATCCCTCATTTCTCATTCCTAATTTCTAATTATATAAAAATCGAGGTGCATCCCATGTATACCATCAAAACGCTCAACGCGATCTCGCCGGTGGGGCTGGCAAAGCTGCCGCCGCATCTGTTCGAGGTGGACAGCGACGCCGCCGAGCCCCAGGGCATCCTGGTGCGCAGCGCCGACCTGCACGACATGCCGCTGCCGGACAGCCTGCTGGCCATCGCGCGGGCCGGCGCAGGCACCAACAACATCCCCATCGACAAGTGCACCGCCGCCGGCATCGTGGTGTTCAACACCCCCGGCGCCAACGCCAACGCGGTGGCCGAGCTGGTGGTGGGCGCGCTGGTGGCGGGCAGCCGCAACATGCCCGACGCCGTCAACTGGGCCCAGGGCCTGAAAGGCAGCCCCACGCTGGCCAAGGATGTGGAAAAGGGCAAAAAGCAGTTTGTCGGCCCTGAGCTGCGCGGCAAGGTGCTGGGCGTCATCGGGCTGGGGGCCATCGGCGCCAAGGTGGCCAACGCCGCCGTGGCCCTGGGCATGGAGGTGCTGGGCTACGACCCCTACATCAGCATCGACGCGGCGTGGAGCCTCTCCCGCAGCGTGCAGCACTGCGTCTCGCTGGCCGACATGCTGCCCCGCTGCGACTACCTGACCATCCACGTGCCCTACATGCCCTCCACCAAGCACACCATCAACGCCCAGACGCTGAACCTGTGCAAGGACGGCGTGCGGGTGCTGAACTTCGCCCGCGGCGAGCTGGTGGACACCACCGCCATGCTGGCCGCGCTGGAAAACGGCAAGGCCGCCCAGTATTTCTGCGATTTCCCCAGCGACGAGCTGCTGGGCGTCAAGGGCGTCTACTGCACGCCCCATCTGGGCGCTTCCACCCCGGAAAGCGAGACCAACTGCGCCGTCATGGCCGCCGCCGAGCTGAGCGACTACCTGAAAAACGGCAACATTTCCCACAGCGTCAACCTGCCTGACGTCAGCCAGCCCCGCGCGGGCGGCCGCCGGGTCTGCGTCATCCACAAAAATGAGCCGGGCGTCATCTCGGCCATCACCGGCGTGCTGACCAGCGCCAGCCTGAACATCGAGAACATGGTCAACAAGAGCCGCAGGGACGTGGCCTACACCATGATCGACGTGACCGGCAACCTGGACCCCGCCCTGGCCGGCAAGCTGGCCGCCGCCGGCTCGGTCATCCGGGTGCGCATCCTGTAACGCCCCGCCCCGGTGACCGTTCCCTGCCGGGAATCGGCCGGCAAACCGCCGGCCGCCCCTGTCTGTGTGCAGCGCCGCGCGGGCGCCGTTTACCGCCAAAAGCCCCCAAAAGCAGACCCGGCGGCGGAGCCGTGACAAGCTCCGCCGCCGGGTCTGCTTGTTTGCCCGTTCAGCGGGTGTAATGCTGGACCATGCGGTCGATGTCGGCCAGGGCCTTCTCGGCGCTGCGGGCCATCTTGTGGACCGTTTTGCTGACCTTGCGCTGGTCGTGGGTGACGGTGTAGGCCACCGCGGCGCCGGCCGCCATGCCGGCGGCAATGGCAACTGCCTGGGTCATTGGTTTCATTGTGGCGTCCTCCCTTCCGTAATATGGGTGAAATGCGGGATCGATAGAAAACCCGGATGCAGCTTTGGCGGTTTTGCCCATTCCTTCCGGCAGAAGCATGTGGTAGAATGGAAAAAACAGTCTCTCGGAGGCGGTACAGATGAAAAAGCCCCGGATCACGCTGAAACAGCTGGCCGTGCTGTCGCCGGTGCTGCTGGCCGCAGGCGTTGCGCTGGTCCTGCTTGCGGCCTGGCTGAAACTGGCGTGGCTTGTCGGCCTGGGGATCGCCGTGCCGGCAGCGAACCTTCTGCTTGTCTGCCTGTTTGGGCGGTGCCCGCTCTGCGGCGGCTTTGTGGGCGTCCCGCTCCAGTCCATGTTCTGCCCGCACTGTTCGCACTGGATCGAGGGTTTGTTCTGACCGCCCCGCAGTACCTACTTTGCCCCCTGTATGCCCCAATTATGCACAGGGCGGCCGATCCGCCTGTTTTGCCCGCAGCCCGGTCGATTTGCAGACAAAAAGTTTGCTTTCGCCGGGTTGCGCCTTTTTTTGTCAGGCGGGATGTGGTAAAATCGTGTCAGATCCGCGGCGGAAGCGAGGAAGGGATGAAAAATCGGGAGCGAGGATCTTGGGTGCCCCGCATGCCTGCGGCGCGCCCGAAAATGCATAGGCCGCAGGCCGGGCTTTTTCCCCGATTTTGTCCCCCCATGTCGGCCCCCGCCCAAAGCCCAATCGCAGCCAGCGGCCGCGGCCGAACCCCGAATTTCCAATCCCTCCGGGCCGCACCTCAGCGCCCGCCCCCAAGCCTGCCTTTCCCCCGCGAGCTTCCCAATCCTTCACAGAAAAGAGCGTTGCCCATGAATTCCGCCCCCAAAACTGTCCTTTGCATCCACGACCTGCCCGGTTTCGGGCGGGCGGCGCTGTCGGTCATTGTGCCGGTGCTGTCGGCGCTGGGCGTGCAGGCGGTGGCGCTGCCCACCGCGGTGCTGTCCACCCACACCGGCGGGCTGGGCACCCCGGCCCGGATGTCCAACCCCGGCTACGGCCCCGCCGCGCTGGCCCACTATCACCGGCTGGGGCTGCGGTTCGACTGCATCTACGCCGGTTACTTGGCCGACGCCAACCAGGCCAAGCTGGCGGAGCAGGCGCTGGACCTGTGGCCCGACGCCCTGGCCGTGGTGGACCCGGTGCTGGGCGACAACGGCCGGATGTACGCCGGGCTTTCCGAGGACATGGTGCCCGCCATGCGGGGGCTGTGCGCCCGTGCGGGGCTGGTCCTGCCCAACGCCACCGAGGCCGCGCTGCTTTTGGGCGACGTTCCCTCCCCCGCCGTGACGCTGGAGACCGCCTGCCAGCAGGCCGCGCGGCTGACGCAGCTTTGCCCCCAGGCGGTGGTGACCGGCGTGCCCGCCGGGCGCAGCGTGGCCTGTGTGGGCGCCGGCCAGGACGGCGGCAGCTTTGTGGTGCGCACGCCGCGCATCCCCCGGCTGTACCACGGCACCGGGGACATTTTCGGCGCGGTGGTGTGCGGCCGGCTGATGCAGGGCAACGTGCCCGAAGCCGCCGTGCAGGCCGCCGCCGCCTTTGTGGCCGACTGCATCCGCGCCACCCCCGAAGGCGCCGACGAGCGCCTGGGCGTTTGGCTGGAGGCCGCCCTGCCGGGGCTGATGGGGCGATAAGCGCGCCGGCATCCTGCCGCAAGCGCAGCCATGCCGGGCCTGGCCGCTCCCCGCTCTGTTTTCCCATCTTTGCCCGTTCGCCTTAAATTTTCCCAATCTGCCCGCTGTTGGGTGGTGCCTGCGGGCCGCGCCTGCGGTATCCTGTCGGTATCGCTCCCGGCCCGCCCGTATTTTGTAACAGGACGTGAAACCATGAACGAAGAACCGCAGCGCACCGGCGCGCAGACCGCCGGCCCCCGCCCCAACATCCTCAACATTGTGCTGGTGGAACCGCGCATCCCGCAGAACACCGGCAACGTGGCCCGCACCTGCGCGGTGACCGGCGCACGGCTGCACCTGGTGGGGCCGATGGGCTTTGCCATCGACGACCGCAAACTCAAGCGCGCCGGGCTTGACTACTGGGGCCAGCTTGATATAACATACTATCGGGACTACGCCGAATTTGCCGCCAAAAATCCCGGCGTCTACTTTTACTTTACCTCCAAGGGCCGGCGCCGCCACACCGACGCCTGCTACCCCGACGGCTGCTACCTGCTGTTCGGGCGCGAGGACGCCGGCCTGCCGGAACCGCTGCTGGCGGCCCACCCCGACCAGTGCCTGCGCATCCCCATGCGCCGGGGCGAACGCTGCCTGAACCTGTCCAACTCGGTGGCGGTGGGCGTGTACGAGGTGCTGCGCCAGTGGGACTTTGCCGGCCTGGAATCCACCGGACAGCTGACCGCCTGCACCTGGGCCGCCCGCTGACCCGCCGCAGCCGGTTTTCCGGCGCGCCCGCCAACCACCCCTGCAACAACATGAATGGATGTGAAAACATGAGCAAAGTCGCCTTTCTGACCGATTCCAGCTGCGACATCCCCGCCGATCTGGCCGAGAAATACGGCATCGAGATCGCCTGTTTCCCCGTCAACCTGGACGGCAAAGAGTACATCGAGCGCCGGGACATGACCAACGACGAGTTCTACCAGATGATGCGCGAGGCCAGCGGCTGCCCCACCACCGCGGCCATCACCTCGCTGCAGTGGCTGGAATTTTACACCCGCTTTGCCGACGAGGGCTACACCGACGTGGTGCACGCCAGCATCAACGCGGGCGGGTCCAGCACCTACGCCAACGCCCTGACCGCCGCCAAGATGCTGGCCGAGGAGCGCCCCGGCTGCCAGATGAAGATCCGCCTGGTGGACAGCCACACCTACTCGATGGTGTTTGGCTGGTACCTGTGCGAGTGCGCCCGCAAGGTGCGCAACGGCGCCGCCGTGGCCGACGCGGTGCTGGAAATGGAGGAAAAATTCGCCAAAGTTGAGGTCTGCCTGGCCGCTTACAGCCTGAAGCAGATGAAGAAATCGGGGCGCGTCTCGGCAGCAGCGGCTTTTGCGGGCGAGCTGCTGGGCCTGCGGCCGATCATCAGCCTGAACGACGGCGTCAGCAAGGTGGAGGCCAAGGTCCGCGGCGACCAGAACGTCATGCCCGCCATGCTCAAGTGGGTGGAAAGCCGGGTGCCGGACATGAAGGACACCCCCTACATGATCGCCTACACCGCCTCGAAACAGCGCCGGGACGAGCTGGTCAAGCTGTGCAAAAAAGAGTTCGGCCACCCGCCGATGTGCACCTTCCAGCTGGGCTGCGCCGTCAGCGCCAACACCGGCCCCGACGCCGTGGCCGTCATCTTTGAGGGCAAGCCCCGCCGCCTGTGCGACTACGCCCCGCCCCTGCCCTGACGGCAGGGCCGATGGCCAGGCCCCGGCCCCTGTGCCAGGGTGTGCGGCAGTCTACCGCCCCGATTTCGCCGCTCGCCCTACAAACCATTGGGAATGCCCTGCCAAGACCGATAAGCGATACAAACCGCACCGGCCCTGCGCAGGGGACGATGCAAGAATCGTCCCGGAACCCAGCGCCAGATTTTGTTCCCGGTCCCACCGCTCGCTTGCCCCGCATTGCAGGGCGGGCGTTCACGTCCGCCGGGAGGTGAAGGGGTGACGCTGCGGCTTTGTGTAAGAGCCGCACCGCGGGGTCCTGTAATGCCGCAAGGCCGGGAAGTTTTGCGGCGAACCGGAAGGGTATT
>HBJMC02800__coassemble_140_pt1 | contig 45884 bp, 39 predicted proteins | sample HBJMC02800__metabat2_low_PE_013 | metagenome-assembled genome bin HBJMC02800 | reverse complement strand
ACTTGCTGCTTTCTTTGAATCTCTCGCTGTACAAGATGTTTGACAAACCTACACGGGGCGAAAATTCATGGAGTTGTGAAAAAAGGATGGTCAGCCGTGGTCCTCCCACTGGTTGCCGGGCACCGTCCGCCAATCGGTCAGGTCATAGTGCTCTTTCAGATAAGCGCCCAGATAGTTCGCCATCTTGGTCGCGCCGGAGACATTCAGATGATGCGGGTCGCAGAAGTCGGTTTCCTCGCTGATGCCGGCGTCCTCCATGTGTTCAAACATGTTGATGTAGGCACAGCCGTGGGCATCGGCATATTCCTGCATCGCATCGAAATACTGGTATTCCTCGGTGGACCAGGGCGCAGTAAAAAACACCACCTCGATTCCCTGTTCCTGGCAGGTCGCCACAATGTCATCCAGCATGGCCAGCGAGCGTTCGCCAATGACCCACTTTTCCATTTGTGTCCAGTCCTGCACGTCGGCCACAAACTCGCCGTCCCGCGGATAAAATCCCTTGGTGTCCAGAAAATCGATCGTGTTGCTGGTGGCGGTAAAATTCTCCGCCGTCAGCGTCGTCTTGTTTTCATGGTAGGCAAACAGCGGCACGTAGTAGGCCAGGTAGCGCCCCAAATCCCCCTCAAAGCACATATCCAGATATTCCCGCTTGTAAGGGGAATCGGGGATGGCCGTGGTGTAATAGATCTCACCGTCCATGTCCATATCAAACAGGTTGCTGTTCACGTGGAAGGTCTCGATCAATACCACCTTCGGGGACTGGGTGCGGAGCGAGTCGTGGAAGAACAGCCAGGTGGTGTTCATGTGCTGCCAGTTTCCCGCGTAATTGTAGGCGCCAATGCCGTAGTTGTCATACATGGCATTGACGTTGACATTGCGCCAGGCGTGGCTGGAGCCATAGACGATCACATCCACCGAGTTTTCCGGCAGCTGGTGGAAGGCTTCGATCCCGGCGATTGCCACATCGTCGCCCACCGGGCGGGTGATATGGCCCAGCAGCGCAATCCCTGCCAGGATCAAAACAAAGCACAGCAGGCTGGCCGCGATCCGTTTGACCATCGTTTTTCCCCCTTAAAACTGCGAATAGATAAAGTTGGATGCCTCAAACCCGGGGCCATAGACGCCCAGCAGCAAAACCGCCAGTACGCCAAAAGCGATCAACAGCACCTGGCACAGCCAATTCTGACGGGCGATTTCCTGCCGGATTGTGGCCTGCCGGTACTTGCATATGTCTGCTGCAAACAAAACCAGCAGGTAAACAAGCAACAGCACAAAATTGGGGGCGTCCAGGCCGCATGCAAACAGCGAACCGTCAAACAGCACATACAGGTTATCGGCGGTGAAAATACTTTTCAAAATGGCAAACGAATCCATCAGCCGGTCCGCCCGGAAGAACACCCAGGAAAGGTTGATGCACAGCCAGGTGCAAAGAACCTGCGCCGCCTTATGCCCCAATGTATCGGTATCCAGCCCGGCGGCGCGCAGCAGGCCGCCGCGCAGCGGGCGCAACAGGTCGCCCGCCACCTGGTACAGGCCGTTGAGCAGCCCCCACGCCACAAAGGTCCACTGCGCGCCGTGCCAAAGGCCGCTGACCGCAAACGTAACCATGACATTGCAATATTTGCGCAGTTTGCCCTTTCGGTTCCCGCCCAGGGGGATATACAGATAATCCCGGAACCAGGTGGACAGCGAGATATGCCACCGGTGCCAAAATTCCGAACAGGAGCGAGAAAGATAAGGCGCGTTGAAGTTGTCGATCAGGTCGATGCCCAACAGCTTGGCCGCCCCCATCGCCACGGTGGTCGCACCGGAGAAATCGCAGTAGAGCTGCACCCCAAACAGCCCCGTGGCGACGATCAGGTACCAACCCTCAAAGCCGTTTTCCAGATTGTAGACGGTATCCACAAACATCCCGGCCCGGTCGGCGATGACCAGCTTGAGAAAATAGCCCCAGATCATCAGCAGGAAACCGTCGCGCAGGTTGTCAAACTGCAGCTTTTGGGGCTGCTGGAACTGCGCCAGCAGGCTTTTGCCACGGCTAATCGGCCCGGAAACGATTTGCGGAAAAAATGCCACAAACAGAGCCATTTGCAGCGGCCGTTTTTCCGCCGGAGCGCCGCGGTAAACGTCGATCAAATAGCCGACCGCCTGCAGCGTGTAGAAAGAAATGCCCAGCGGCAGCATCCAGTCCAGTTCTGGCCGGGCAATCACAATGCCCACGCGGGACAGGGCCACCAGGCAGGTATCCACCAAAAAGCCAAGATATTTCAGCAGCACAAGCGGGGCAAACGCCAGCGCCGTGCAGCCCGCCAGCAAAAGGCGCCGGGCGCCCCGGCCGCCTGCCGATCCCACCGCGCGGCCGCCAAGATAGGCCACCGCTGTGACATACAGCAGCACCAGGATGTGCGTCGGATTCCAGCAGAGATAGAAAAAGTAACTGGCGATCAGCAGCCAGACGTTTCTTGCGGGGCGAGGCACCAGATAATACAGCAGCACCATAACCGGCAGAAACAGCAGAAACTGTATGGAGTTAAAGACCATTTTCCTCAACACATCCTTACCCGGAATGCCGGCACAATGCTCTGCACCAGCAAACGTAGGAAACTCAATGCAAAAATTATAGCACGCCCCGGCGCCTGTACACAAGCGCCGGGGCGAAAATTCATACGTTTGTCGGTACGGCCGCGCGGGACGCCGCAGCCGGGCGGGGCGGGAACGCCTTACTCGCCGAAATCCGCCGCCACCTTTTTCAGCATCTGGCGGATGGGCAGCTGGTAGGGGCAGCGGGTCTCGCAGGCACCGCACTCGATGCAGGCGCCTGCCTTGACCGGGAGGGTGTTGTACCGCTCGTGCGCCCAGCCTTCCAGGCCGTAGCGGTTGAGGTATCCCTGGAACAAAAAGCAGTTGGGGATCTGGATGCCCACCGTGCAGGGCGCGCAGTAGTTGCAGCGGCGGCAGAACTGGGTGCCCAGGCTTTTGCGCACCTCCTCGCAGGCGGCCAGCTCCTCCTCGGTCAGGGGGGAAGCATCCTCGGCGGCGGCCACATTCTGGCTCAGCTCCCGCAGCTCGGCCATGCCGGGGATGACCACCGTCACGCCGGGGTTGGCCAGCGTGTAGCGGATGGCCAGGCGGCCGCTCTCGATGGCGCCGCCGGCCAGCGGCTTCATGGCGATGAACGCCTTGCCGGCGGCCTTGCAGCGGGCGATCAGGTCGGCGCCCTGCTGCTCGACGATGTTGTAGGGGAACATGATGGTCTCGATGTCGGGGCAGGCCAGCGCCTTCTCAAAGGTGGCGGCCAGGTGGGCCGTGACGCCGATGTGCTCCACAATGCCCACCGCGTGGGCGCTTTTCAGCGCCTCCAGCGCGCCGCCGGGGGCGATGATGCGGTCAAAATCCTCCGGGCTGGGGTTGTGGAACTGGTACAGCTCGATGTGGTCGGTGCGCAGGCTGCGCAGGCTGGCGTTCAGCTCCTCGGCCATCTCCTCGGCGGTGATGGCGCGGCATTTGGTAGCGATGACAAATTCATCCCGCAGACCGCTTTGCTGCAAAGCCTGGCCGATCCATTCCTCGCTGACGGTGTACGCGCGGGCGGTGTCGATGTAGTTGATGCCGGCCTTGTGGGCAGCCTCCAGCAGCTGGCGCGTCCGGGGCTGGTCGATGCGCTGCACCGGGATGCCGCCAAAGCCCAGGCGGGAGACCTGCAATCCCGTGGACCCCAATGAAACATACTGCATAACAATAACGCCTCCGTTTGGGCGCGGGCCGGTGGCGTGCCGGGGCAAACGCCCGCGGGGCCGGCAAAAGGCCGCCCCGCGGCCGGGCCGCGCCGTTGTCCGCCGCGCCGGGCTTTTCCCCGCACGGCGATATATCCACACTATTATAGCAGACTGTTCGCAAAATGCAATTTTTGTTTTTGCGGGCGCCGGCCCGTTTTGGCGCATCCCAGCCCCGGCGGCGCAGGAATGCCCCCTTCACCGCTTTTAATTGACAAAGCAGGCCCCTTGCGATAGGATACTATACAAACAGGACACGGATCATACACCAAGTTTTTCCATGCAGGGCGCCGCGTTCCGGCGGGCCTGCATGGCACACGGCAAAAGGAGCGTGCAGTTTACCATGCGTTACGGGTTTATCGGATGCGGCAACATGGGCGGCGCGGTGGCGCGGGCGGTCTGCCGCGGCGCGGGCGCAAACCAGGTGCTTCTGGCCAACCGGACTGCGGCCAAGGCCGAGGCCCTGGCCGCCGAGCTGGGCTGCCAGGCGGGCGGCAACGCCCGGGTCGCCCGGGAGTGCGGCTACATTTTCCTCGGCGTCAAGCCGCAGATGATGGCGGATATGCTGGACGGCATCGCCGACATCCTGGCTGCGCGGCAGACGCCCTTTGTGCTGGTCAGCATGGCGGCGGGGCTTTCGATGGCGCGCATCCGGCAGATGGCCGGCGACGCCTACCCCGTCATCCGCATCATGCCCAACACGCCGGTGGCGGTGGGGGCCGGCATGGTGCAGTACTGCTCCGCCGGTGTGACGCCGGAGCAGATGGCGGAATTTTTGCAGGCCATGTCCCCCGCCGGCCTGCTGGACCCGGTGGAGGAAAGCCAGATCGACGCCGCCAGCTGTGTGTCCGGCTGCGGGCCTGCCTGGGCGTACCAGTTTGTCGAGGCGCTGGCCGACGGCGGCGTGGCGGCGGGCCTGCCCCGCGCCAAAGCCCAGCTGTACGCGGCGCAGATGCTTTTGGGCAGCGCCCGGATGGTGCTGGAAAGCGGCAGCCACCCCGGCGCTTTGAAGGACGCGGTGTGCAGCCCCAGCGGTTCTACCATCCAGGGCGTGCGGCTGCTGGAGGAGCGGGCCTTCCGCGGCGCCGTGACCGACGCGGTGCTGGCCGCCTTTGACAAGACGAAAGAGATGGGGAAACGGTAAGGGCCAACGGCAATTCGGAATCAGAGATGAGGAATTTCGGTCGTCCACACGCGTTCGCGTGCTCAAAAAGGCAGCGTGCGGGGCTGGCTCTACACTCTGCCGGCCCGCAGGAAAATTTGCAGGGCTTTCGATAAGCATCGCGGCATCCGCCGCAGCGCCGACCCCAATTTCAATCGCGGTCGAACGACCGCACCCCAATTTCCGATCCCTTATCCCTTATTTTTGATCCATCGTTATTACAATGTTTTCATCCCGCCTGGCAGATGCCGCGGCGGCAGGGGGGCAAAAATGCGTATCGTTGTAAAGATCGGCACCAGCACGCTGGCCCATGCGGGCGGGCGGCTGAACATCCGCCATACCGAGGAACTGGTCAAGACCCTGAGCGACCTGAAAAACGCCGGGCACGAGCTGATCGTGGTGTCCTCGGGGGCCATCGGCATGGGGGCGGGCAAGCTGCAGATCCCCCGCCCGCAGGACATGCCCACCAAGCAGGCCGCGGCATCGGTGGGCCAGTGCGAGCTGATGTACACCTATGACCGGCTGTTCTCGGCCTACAACCACACCGTGGCGCAGATTTTGGTCACGCGGGAGGACTTTGACCGTGCCCCCCGCCTGATGAACCTGCAGAACACCGTCTACCGGCTTTTGCAGCTGGGGGCCATCCCCATCATCAACGAGAACGACAGCGTCGCCACCGAGGAGATCGCCGTGGGCGACAACGACACCATGGGCGCGCTGGTGGCCAAATACGCCCGCGCCGACCTGCTGGTGGTGCTGAGCGACATCGACGGCCTGTACACCGCCGACCCCCACACCCACCCGGATGCAAGGCGCATCGAGACGGTGGCCGAGATCACCCCGGAGATCGAGGCGCTGGCCGGCGGGGTGCACAGCGGCCTGGGCACCGGCGGCATGGCCACCAAGATCATGGCCGCCCGCATCGCCGCCGGCGCGGGGGTGGACATGGTCATTGCCAACGGCGGCACGCCGTCGCTGCTGTACGACATTGTGGAGGGCAAGCCGGTGGGCACCCGTTTCATCGGCCGAAAGTAAGCCCATACTGTCCGGATACCGGCGGGCGCCGCGCACCGGCCCCGCCATTTTTTATAAGGAGGCGTTTGCCATGACAACCCACGAGATCCTGCTGGCCGCACAGGCTGCCCGCCAGCCGCTGGCGCTGGCTTCCACCGACGCCAAAAATGCCGCGCTGGAGGCCATGGCCGTTGCGCTGGTGGCCGCCGCGCCGGAGATTTTGGCCGCCAACCGCCAGGACATCGACGCTGCCCGCGGCAAGGTGTCCGACGTGATGCTGGACCGCCTGGCGCTGACCAACACCCGCCTGGCCGACATGGCCAAGGGCATGCGGGAGGTCGCCGCCCTGCCCGACCCGGTGGGCGCAGTGCTGCGCAAGATCGTACGGCCCAACGGCCTGGTGATCGAAAAGACCGCTGTGCCCATGGGCGTGATCGCCATTATTTACGAGAGCCGCCCCAACGTCACCTCCGACGCGGCGGCGCTGGCCATCAAGGCGGGCAGCGCCTGCGTGCTGCGCTGCGGGCGGGACGCCTGGCGCAGCTGCAGCGCCATTGTGGCGGCGCTGCGCCGCGGGCTGGCGCAGGCGGGCCTGCCCGAGACCGCCGTCAGCCTGATCGAGGACACCTCCCACGCCTCCGCCAACGAGCTGATGACCGCCGACGGCCTGGTGGACCTGCTGATCCCCCGCGGCGGCAGGGGGCTGATCTCGGCCTGCGTAGCCAACGCCACGGTACCCTGCATCCAGACCGGCACCGGCATCTGCCACATCTATGTGGACAAGGCCGCCGACCTGGAAATGGCAGTGTCCATCGTGGAGAACGCCAAGACCAGCCGCCCCAGCGTCTGCAACGCCGGGGAAGTCTGCCTGGTGCACAGGGACGCCGCGCCGCAGTTTCTGCCCCTGTTGAAGCAGGCGCTGGTGGACGAACGCGCCGCCGCGGGCCTGGCCCCGGTGGAGCTGCGTCTGGACGAGCGCGCGGCCGCCCTTATCCCCGGCACGCCCGCCGGCCCCGACGACTTTGACACCGAGTTTTTGGATTATATCCTGGCCGTGGGCGTGGTGGACAGCCTGGACGACGCCATCGCCCACATCGGCGCCCACTCCACCCACCACAGCGACGCCATCGTCACGGCGGACGACGCCGCGGCGGCCCGCTTTGTCTCCTGCGTGGACAGCGCGGCGGTCTACGTCAACGCCTCCACCCGCTTTACCGACGGCGGCGAGTTCGGCCTGGGCTGCGAGATGGGCATCTCGACCCAGAAGCTGCACGCCCGCGGGCCCATGGGCCTGGCCGAGCTGTGCACCTACAAGTATATCATCCGCGGCAGCGGCCAGGTGCGCGGCGGTTCGGCCGCCAGGCTGCAAACGCCCTGCGGGTGAAAGAGTTCCCGCCGGAAGGAGCGCCCGCCATGCCGCAGCATACCCCCTCTGACCGATGGTTCACGGTGGAGGCCATCGACGCCGATACCTACGCCATCAGCGAATATGCCCACTGGGAGGAGCCCCACTGCTACCTGCTGAACGGCGACCGCGCCAGCCTGCTGATCGACACCGGGCTGGGCGTGGGGCAGATCGCCGCCGTGGCCGCCGGGCTGGCCGGCCGGCCCGTCACCGCCGTTTTGACCCACGCCCACTGGGACCACATGGGCGGGCTGCGCGGTTTTCCCGCCTTTGCGGCCCACCGGGCGGAGCTGGACTGGCTGACCGGGCAGTTCCCATTGCCGCCGGCCGCGGTGCGCGCCCAGCTGCGCGACCCGCGCCTGCCGGCAGGTTTTGATTTGGACGGCTACCGGGTGTTCCAGGGGCGGCCCGCCCGGCTGTGGCGGGGCGGCGAGACCATCGACCTGGGCGACCGCCAGCTGCGGGTGCTGCACACGCCGGGCCACTCGCCGGGGCATGTCTGCTACTGGGAGCCTGCCGCCGGCTATCTGTTCACCGGCGACCTGGTCTACCTGGGCGAGCTGGCGGCGGATTTCCCCTCCACCGACCCGCAGGCCTATCTGCGGTCGCTGCGCCGGGCGGCCGCGCTGCCGGTGCGGCGCATCCTGCCCGGCCACCACAGCCTGGATGTGCCCGCCGGGCTGGCCGGAGAGATGGCCGCCGCCTTTGCCCGCCTGAACGCCCGCGGCCTGCTGCGCCACGGCGCGGGCCGCTTTGCCTTTGACGGGTGGTCGGTGCGGCTTTGAGTGGATAACGCAGCACAGCCCCGCACGGCTTTGATACCGTGCGGGGCTGTGTTTCTTTTTTCTGGCGCAGACAGGGCCGCGGGGGTTACGCCTCGGCCACTGTGGCGTTGTCCACGACCTGATGCAGGACGATGTCGCGCAGGATGGTGGCGCGGACATAGTTTTCGCCGTAAGCCTCAATATAGGGGTCGGGGGTATCGGTGTTCAGCACGTCGTTGATGTTGGCATCGCGCACCGTGTCGTCGCAGACCAGGTTCTCCTGCTCGGCGATGGCCTGGATCAGCAGCGCGCGCTGGGCGGACTCCTCAATGACCGCCGAGAAATAGGCAGCGGTCTCCTCCATCATCGAGCTGTCGATCAGCGAAAGCACCTGCTCCAGCGTCATGCCATAGGAGCTGCCCATGTTGACGCAGTAGGACTGCAGGAACAGGTCGGTGAAGTATTTCTCCACATCGGCAGGGATCTCAGAGAACTGGGCCTCCTCCAGCAGGGCCTGGTAGGCGGCCTCGCTCATGTTGTTGTAGCGGATATCCTCGCTCATATAGTCGCGCAGCTCCTGAACGGTGCTCAGGTTCAGGTAGGGGTTGACGTTGTCTGCGATCCACTCGTCGGTCAGGTCCGCCACGTAGTTCAGCGTGGTGGCAAAGACCGCGTCCTTGCCGGCCAGGTCCGGGTTGCTGTCGTAGGGATCGGGGAAGGTGACCTCCACGTCAAAGGTCTCGCCGGGGGTGTGGCCGGCGATCTGGTCCTCGAAGTCGTCGATAAAGCTGCCGCTGCCCAGCTCCAGGATGTAATCCTGAGAGGAGCCGCCGTCAAACTCCTCGCCGTCCACCGTACCCACAAAGTCGATGCTGACGATATCGCCCATCTCGGCGGCACGGTCGGTGACCTGGGGCAGGGTGCTGGCGTTGTACAGCAGGTTCTGCTTGACGTAGGTGTCGATGTCCTCCTCGGTGACCTCGTCGGTGCCGGCGGGCAGCGTCAGGGCGGCGTAATCCTCCGGCAGCGTCACGCAGTCCAGGGCGCGGACGCCCGCGATATAGCCGTTCTCGTCAAAAATGTCGCTGTAATTGAAGTCCAGCAGGTAGCCGTAGGTATCCAGCGCGGTCTCGGCGGTGGAAGTCTCGCCGGTAGCGGTCTCGCTGGTGGCGGTCTCGGCGCTCTCGCCGGTGTCGGAAGAGCTGGCGGAGCTGCTGTCGGTCTGGGAGCAGCCGGCCAGCACCAGGGCAAGCGCCAGCGTCAGCGCGCCGGCACGAAGGGAAGCTTTGTGTTTCATTCGGGATATCTCCTTGTCTTTTTCAGCGCCGGGCGGCGGTTTTTCCGCCGCCGGGGACGGCGCCTTTTTCTGCAATGTGTATCATTATACAACACGCCGGCAAAAAAGTACAGTGTCAAAACGGTGGCAGCCGGGCCGGGCGTTTGCAGCGGGGCCCGCGGTGTGTTACACTATAGTTGATATAAACAGGAAAAACAGGAGATCTGCGGCTTCCCCTTTCCTGCCGGGTCCGCCGCAGGCAAACCTGCACAGAGGGAGTTTTTACCCATGGACAAAGCCAAGATCGACCGCATCAATGCGCTGGCCCGCAAAGCCAAGGCCGGCCCGCTGACCCCGGAGGAGCTTGCCGAGCGCGACGCCCTGCGCAAAGAATACCTGGAGGCGGTGCGCAAAAATTTCCGCGCCCAGATGGACCGCATCGTCATTGTGGAGCCGGACGGCACCCGCCACGGCGTGGGGCGCCCCCATCCGCCGGAGCGCAAAAACTGACCCGGCTGCCGGCGGTGTGCCGCCGCGCCGTGTTTTCCCTGCCGATTTTTGCCCAAACCATTGGCATTTTGGGCAGGATTTGCTATAATATTTTCGTTACTGGGCGCGGCGACAGTCCGCGGCGCCCGGCGCAGCAGCGGATCCCGCGCAGGGCGCGCGGAAAAGGCTGCGCGCCTGACCTTTTGAAAGAGGTAGAATATCCATGTTGACAGCAATCACCGGTATCAACTGGGGCGACGAGGGCAAGGGCCGCATGGTCGACCTGCTCAGCCAGGATTACGACATCGTGGCCCGGTACCAGGGCGGCGACAATGCCGGCCACACCGTCAAGAACGAGCGGGGCAAGTTCATTTTGAACCTGATCCCCTCCGGCATTCTGCGCCCGGAGGTCGTCTGCGTCATGGGCGGCGGTATGGTCATCGACCCCCACCACCTGGAGGGCGAGATCGCCCAGCTGCAGGAGAAGGGCATCGCCATCAGCCCCGACAACCTGAAGATTTCCGACCGCGCCACCATCACCATGCCCTTCCATGTGGACCAGGACGGGCTGGAGGAGGCGCGCCTTTCGGCCACCGGCGCCCAGTTCGGCTCCACCAAGCGGGGCATCGCCTACACCTACGGCGACAAGTTCATGAAAAAGACGCTGCGCATGGGCGACCTGCTGCACATGGACGCGGGCGTGCGCAAGCGGCTGGAGACCATCGTCGAGTCCAAAAACCTGACGATGGAGCGCATCTACGGCCAGAAGCCTGTCTCGGTGGACGAGATGTGGGCCTGGTGCCAGCATTACGCCCAGGTGTTCGCCCCCTACATCTGCAACGTGGGCGACTACCTGGCCAAGGCCGACGACGCCGGCAAAAAGATCCTGTTTGAAGCCCAGCTGGGCGCGCTGCGGGACATCGACTTCGGCATCTATCCCTACACTTCCAGCTCCAACACCATCGGCGCCTATGCGCCCATCGGCGCGGGCATCCCCGGCCGCAAGCTGGACCTGTCCATCGGCATCATGAAGGCGTACTCCTCCTGCGTGGGCGAAGGCCCCTTCACCGCCGAGCTGGCCATGACCGAGGCCGACAAGGATGTTCTGCGCGAGCATGGCCACGAGTACGGCGCCGCCACCGGCCGCCCCCGCCGGGTGGGTCCCTTTGACGTGGTGGCCAGCCGCTACGGCGTGCAGTGCCAGGGCTGCGACGAGCTGGCGCTGACCCTGCTGGACGTGCTGGACTATATGGAGCAGATTCCCGTGGTGGCCCGCTACCAGCTGGCCGACGGCAGCGTGACCGACGTGTTCCCCATGGGCAAGACGCTGGACGACGCCCGCCCGGTGGTGGAGACGCTGCCCGGCTGGCACTGCGACATCACCGCCGTGCGCCGGTTCGAGGACCTGCCCCGGGCCGCACAGGACTACGTGGCTTATATCGAGAAGGCCGTGGGCTGCAAGATCAAGTACATCTCGGTCGGCCCGGAGCGCGACGCCTGCATCGTGCGCTGAGCGCGGCGGCCTTTTGGCGCGGGCTTGCCCGCAGGCGCCGCACCGACAGCTGAACCAGACCGCTTTCCCGCCGGGTCAGGGCCTTTGCCCGAACCCGGCGGGTTTCTTTGGCGGCCGGGGCAGCGTCCGTCCATTTTTATCGTTTTGCATCAGGGGATAAGGGAGTTATCGTATCATGACCGAATTTCTGCTGCGCACCTTTGTCAAGGACGCGCAAAACACCGCCGACCGGGCCGTGCGTTCGGCCTGCGGCAACCTGGCCTGCATCGTGGGCATTGTGTGCAACGTCCTGTTGTTTTTGGGCAAGTTCATTGTGGGCACGCTGTTCGGCAGCCTGTCCATCACCGCCGACGCCATCAACAACCTGTCCGACGCCAGCTCCAACATCGTCAGCCTGGTGGGGTTCAAGCTGGGCAGCAAGCCTGCCGACAAAAAGCACCCTTACGGCCACGCCCGGTACGAGTACCTGGCCGGGCTGGCGGTGTCGGTGATGATCCTGGTCATCGGCATCGAGCTGGGCAAGGAAAGCCTGACCAAGGTCGTCGCCCCCACGCCGGTGGAGTTCAGCTGGCTGTCGGCCGCGGTGCTGCTGGCGTCCATCCTGGTCAAGCTGTGGCTCAGCGCCTTCAACCGCACGGTGGGCAGGCGCATCCATTCCGAAACGCTGCTGGCCACCGCGGCCGACAGCCGCAACGACGTCATCTCCACCGCCGCCGTGCTGGTCGCTTCCATCGCGGCTTACTATACCGGCTTTGACCGGCTGGACGGCATCATGGGGCTTGCGGTGGCGGCGTTCATCCTGTACAGCGGCGTCGGCCTGGTGCGGGACACGCTGGACCCCATCCTGGGCGCCGCGCCCGACCCGGAGCTGGTGGAGCAGATCCGGCAAAAAGCCCTCTCCTACCCCGACGTGCTGGGCCTGCACGACCTGATGATCCACGACTACGGCCCCGGCAACCGGCTGGTGAGCTTCCACCTGGAAATGCCCGCCGAGGGCGACGTGATGGCCATGCACGACGAGATCGACCGCATGGAGAAGGATTTTTACACAAACGACGGCCTGCTGACCACCATCCACTTTGACCCGGTGGTGACCAGCGACCCCCATGTGGCCGAGCTGCGGACATTTGTGGAGGAGACCGCCCGCGACATCGACCCGGAGATCAACATCCACGACCTGCGCATCGTGCCCGGCCCCACCCACACCAACGTCATTTTTGACTGCGCCGCCCCGCCCCGCTACTTTGCCAAGGGCAGCGACGCCGGCCGCGACCTGCTCACCGCCCTGCGGGACGCGGTGCGGCAGAAATGGCCCGACCATTTCTGCGTCATCCAGCTGGAGCAGCTGTATGCCGACCTGACGCCGGAGAGCTGAACCCGCACTGTACATTTGGGCAAATTTGTCGTATGATTTTAGTGTGATACCGCATACCGCGGAAGGCCGGCCTGCGCCGCCCGCCCCGCTCCGCCTGCAAGGAGGATGTTTATGGATTACAACAAGGCAGCCCTGGAGCTGCACGAAAAGTTCCCCGGCAAGATCGCCGTGCAAAGCCTGGTGGAGTGCCGCGACCGCGACGCGCTTTCCACCGCCTATACCCCCGGCGTGGCCGAGCCCTGCCGCAAGATCAAGGCCGACCCGGCCGACGTCTACCGCTACACCTGCAAAGGCCGCATGGTGGCGGTGGTCTCCAACGGCACCGCGGTGCTGGGCCTGGGCAACATCGGCCCGGAAGCCGCCCTGCCGGTGATGGAGGGCAAATGCGTGCTGTTCAAGGAGTTTGGCGGCGTGGACGCCTTCCCCATCTGCATCGACGCCAAAACCAGGGAGGAGGTCATTGCGGCGGTCAAGGCCATCGCCCCCACCTTTGGCGGCGTCAACCTGGAGGACATCCGCAGCCCCGAATGCTTCGAGATCGAGGAAACGCTGGAGCGGGAGCTGGACATCCCGGTATTCCACGACGACCAGCACGGCACCGCCATCATCGTGCTGGCCGGCCTGCTCAACGCGCTGAAGGTGGTCGGCAAGCGCATCGAGGAGGTGCGCATCGTCCAGAACGGCCCCGGCGCCGCCGGCACCGCCATTATCAAGATGCTGATGACCGCCGGTGCAAAACACATCGTCGCGGTGGACGAAAACGGCATCCTGGTGCCGGGCCGCCCCGCCGGCCTGCCCGGCCACAAAGCGCAGCTGGCCGAGATCACCAACCCGGAGCGGATCTCCGGCACGCTGGCCGACGCCATCCGCGGCGCGGACGTGTTCATCGGCACCTCGGTGGCCGGCGCGCTGACGCAGGAGCTGGCCGCCGCCATGGCCCCCGACGCCATCGTCTTTGCCATGGCCAACCCCACCCCGGAGATCATGCCCGACCAGGCCAAAGCCGCCGGCGTGCGGGTGATCGGCACCGGCCGCAGCGATTTCCCCAACCAGGTCAACAACGTGCTGGCCTTCCCCGGCATTTTCAAGGGCGCGCTGTCGGTGCGGGCGCGGGACATCAACCCCGCCATGAAGATGGCCGCCGCCAAGGCCATCGCCGGCCTGATCCCGGACAGCGAGCTGTGCGAGGACAACATCCTGCCCAAAGCCTTTGACCCCCGCATTGCGGGCGCCGTGGCCGACGCAGTGGCGAAAGCCGCGCGGGAAAGCGGCGTGGCGCGGGCATGAGCATCCGGACCATTTCTGCCGCCGCCGTCACCGATGCGGTGGAGCGGCTGTGCATCCAGGCAAACACCTGCCTGCCCGCCGATGTGAAAGCCGCGCTGGACGCCGCCGAGGCGGCCGAACCCTGGCCGCTGGCGAAAGAAACGCTGGGCCTGTTGCAGAAAAACCTCTGCACGGCGGCGGACAAAGAGCTGCCCATCTGCCAGGATACCGGCATGGCCTGCATTTTTGTGGAGCTGGGCCGGGACGCCCGCATCGACGGCGACCTGCAGGCCGCCATCGACGAGGGGGTGCGCCGCGGCTACGAGAAGGGCTACCTGCGCAAAAGCATCACCGCCGACCCGCTCAAGCGGGTGAACACCGGCGACAACACCCCCGCCTTTGTGACGCTGCACCTGGCGGAGGGCGACCGCTGCCGCATCACCGTCGCCCCCAAGGGCGCCGGCAGCGAGAACATGAGCCGCCTGGCCATGCTAAAGCCCGCCGACGGCGTGCAGGGCGTCAAGGACTTTGTGCTGGACACGGTGCGCCGGGCCGGGGCCAACCCCTGCCCGCCCATCGTGCTGGGCGTGGGCATCGGCGGCAGCTTTGACAAGTGCGCCGCCCTGGCCAAGGAAGCCCTGCTGCGCCCGCTGGACCAGCCCAACCCCGACCCCTACTACGCCGCGCTGGAAGCCGAGCTGAAGGACGCCGTAAACGCCATGGGCATCGGCCCGCAGGGCTTCGGCGGCCGCACCACCTGCCTGGGGGTGGCCATCCGGCAGATGCCCACCCATGTGGCCTGCCTGCCGGTGGCGGTCAACGTCAGCTGCCACGTGACCCGCCGGGCCAGCGCGGAGCTGTAACATCCCGGACAACAAACCCGCCAAGGAGGTACCGCCATGGCCCTGAAAGGCAACCCGAACATCGACATTCCGCTGGACGGCGTGGGCGCCCAGCCGGACGCCGTGCGCCGCAGCCGCGCCCCCATCGACATCCCGCTGGACGGCCGCGGCGACGACCCGGCGCAGATCAGCCGGCTGGAGCTGGAGATGGTCAACCGCCACCACGCCGAGGTCAAGGCGCTGTACCGCCGCGCACAGAAGGGGGAATAAGTTTTGCAGTATCGTTTGCAGACGCCGCTTTGCAAAGCGGACCTGTCGCCGCTGGCCGCCGGCGACACGGTGCTTTTGTCCGGTGTGGTGTATACCGCCCGCGACGCCGCCCATGCCCGCATGATGGAGCTTTTGGACCAGGGGCTGCCCCTGCCCTTTGCGCTGCAGGGCGCGGCCGTCTATTACGTCGGCCCCACGCCGGAGCGCCCCGGCTGCGCCATCGGCGCGGCGGGCCCCACCACCGCCGGCCGCATGGACAGCTATACCCCGCGGCTGCTGGACCTGGGCCTTGCCTGCATGATCGGCAAGGGCAAGCGCAGCCAGGCGGTGAAGGATTCGGTGGTCAAAAACGGCGCCGTCTACCTGGCCGCCATCGGCGGGGCCGGCGCACTGATGGCCGGCAGCGTCAAAAGCTGCCAGGTCATCGCCTGGCCGGACCTGGGCTGCGAGGCCGTGCGCCGCCTGGAAGTGGAGAACATGCCGCTGACGGTGCTGCTGGACGCCCACGGGGGCGACCTGTACCAAAGCGGCCCGGCCGCCTACCTGGCAGCACAGGCTGCCGGGGCACGATGAGCCGGCGCAGAGGCGGCCTTGCCGTGGGCATCGCGGCAGGGCTGGCGGTGGTGTTTGCCGCCGCGGCGATCTGCCAGACCCTGCGCCTGCGCGCGATGGGCCGGCAGGTGGATGCCCTGACCGCCCAGACGGCGGACCAGCAGCAACAGCTGGATTCCCTGCAGCAGCAGCTGGCCGAGGCCCAGGCCGCCCGCGAGGCCGTCGAAGCCGAGGCCCAGACCGCCCTGCGCAGCGCCGAGCTGGCCCGCGCCGCCGAGGCCAAGGCCGACATTGCCGACGGCGACCAGATCGGCCGCGTGTGGGTGGAGGGCACCCAGGTGGACTGCCCGCTGTACTGGGGCGACACCGGCAGCCAGTTCCGCAACGGCGCGGGGGCCCATTCCACCGACGGCTGCGTGCTGCCCGGCGAAAACGGCACCGTGTTTGTGGGCGGCCACACCGACAGCTGGTTTGTGGACCTGAAATCCGCCCAGATCGGCGGCATCATCCACCTGGAAACGCCCTGGGGCACCTTTTCCTACCAGATCACCGAGACCAAGGTGATCGGCGAGACCGAGATCGACCAGTGCCGCTGGGGCGCCGAGGAGCCCAGCTGCATCCTGTACACCTGCTACCCCTTTGGCATCCAGACGCCCACCACCCAGCGGTATCTGGTTTACGCCGACCCCATCGAGACCGACGCCGGCGGCGTTGTCCCCGACGAGCTGCGCACCGCCGAAAGCTGAGCGCCCGGCCGCCGGCCGGCAGGGCCGCGGCGCTGCCAGGGGCAAAAAAACACCCGCTCCAACACAAAGGCCCGTCCTTGCGGACGGGCCTTTGTGCATAGAGGGGTGGGAAAGTATATAAAGGTGAGAAGTTGTCTTTGGTTTATGCCTTTAGTATACTCAAAATCCTTAACATGTCAAATCCCGTACTTGTTTTTTCCTTTTTGTTTTGTTAAAATATTGGGGCGGCCGCTTAACTTTTTTCGGTTTCCGGTTGCAAATTTTGCTTTCCTGAATTTTGGTAAACCACACAACCCCGTTTTTCTTTATTTTATTTTTTTGTGCGCATTGAACAAAACCTTGCCGGCACCGGGGCGCGCTTTGCCGCGCGGCCCCGCCGGCCGCACAGAAAGGATGACCGATCCATGGACGATCTGGACCAAAAGATCCTCCGCCTGCTGATGAAAAACGCACGCATGCCGGTCAAGGAGATCGCCGAGCATGTCAATCTGACCAGCCCCGCCGTGTCCAGCCGCATCCGCCGCCTGGAGGCCGAGGGCATCATCGGCGGGTATACCGTGCGGCTGCACCGCCCCGGCGAGGCTTCCCGCGTGCAGGCGCTGATCTCCATCTCGGCCAACGCCGCCAGCCGCGAGGAGTTTTTGACGCTGGTGGAGCAGGAGCCCCAGGTTTTGCAGTGCTGGCGGGTGACCGGCAGCTACAACTTTATCGTCAAGGTCAGCTGCGAGAGCATCGACGACCTGGAGCATCTGCTGACCCGTATGCAGAAGCTGGGTTCCACCAACACCCAGATCATCCTGAACACCGCGGTGGACCGCCCCCTTCAGCTTTGAGCGGCGCTGCGGCAGAAAGAAGGCTTTTTTGATGAAATTTTGCAGCCATTGCGGCGCGCGGGTGATGCCCGGCATGACCCGCTGCCCCGCCTGCGGCTATCTGCTGCTTGCGCCGGACGCCCCGGCCCCCGATCCCTCGCCCGAAGCGGCGGACGGCAAAACGCCGGACGCCGAACCGGACGCGGACGCCGGCACGCCTGCCGCCGGGCCCCGCTCCCCCGCCCCGGATGCCCCGGCGGCGGAGGACCGGCCGCCCCTTTACGCCCATCCTGCCGGCGCGCTGCCCGGCCTGACCTCGGCCGAGTACCTGGGCACGCTGCTGTTGTTTTTGATCCCCGTGGCCGGTCTGGTGGTCATGCTCTGCTTTGCCTTTGGCCGGGGCATCCACCCGGCCAAACGGAACCTGGCCCGCGCCTGCCTGATGCTGACGCTGATCCTGGTCACGCTGCTGGCGGTGGCGGTCTTTCTGCTGGCTTTGGCCGGCGCCGCCGCCAACCAGATGATATTCTACTATATGTACGGCTAAAGCCCCGCCAGGGCCTGCCCCGCAGAAAGACGGTGTTTCCCGATTGAAAGCAAGTGTCATCATTCCCAACCTGAACGGCGCGGGCTGGCTGCGCGACTCCATCGAGTCGGTCTGGGCCCAGACCGAACAGGACTTTGAGCTGATCGTCATCGACAACGGCTCCACCGACGAGAGCCTGGACATTGCCCGCAGCTACCGCGGCCGCCCCGGCTATACCCTGATCGAAAACGACCGCAACACCGGGTTTTCCCACGCGGTCAACCAGGGCATCGCCATCGCCAAGGGCGAGTACGTGGCGCTGTTCAACAACGACGCCTTTGCCGAGCCGGACTGGCTGGCCGAGCTGCTGAAAGCCGCCGAAGCCGACCCGAAGATCTTTGCGGTGTCCAGCCTGATGCTGCGCTACTACGAGCCGGAGCTGGCCGACGACGCCGGCGACTACGTGACGATTTTGGGCTTTGCCTGCAAGCGGGGCGACGGGCTGAAAGCCAGCCGCTACACAAAGCCCTGCCGCATTTTTTCCGCCTGCGGCGGCGCGGCGCTCTACCGCAAGTCGATCCTGGACAAGATCGGCGTGTTTGACGAGCTGTTCTTTGCCTATTACGAGGATGTGGACCTGAGCTGGCGGGCCAACAACTTCGGCTACAAAAACGTCTACTGCCCCACCGCCCGCTGCCGCCACATCTGCGGCGCCACCACCGGCGCGGTGCGGTACAACCCCTTCAAAAGCATCCAGAGCGGCCGCAACAGCATTTTGCTGCCCTATAAAAACCAGCCCGCCGTTATGCTTGCGGTCAACTTTCTCCCCATGGCGCTGGGGTATCTGTTAAAAGTGATCATGTTCCGCCACCGGGGCTTCGGCGACGATTACGCCAAGGGCTTTGCCGAGGCCAAAGCCGCCCTGCCCAGGATCGACAAGCCGAAATTTTACTGGCGCAACCTGCCCAACTACCTGTGGGTGGAGTGCAGCCTGATCGCCGGGCTGTTCCGCTACATCGTTTACCGGGTGCAGCGCGCGCTGAAGATCACCTGACTGTTTTTTGTTCTGACGCCAAAGCCGGCCGGCAGCATTTTTTGCTGCCGGCCGGCTTTTTGAATTTCCGTTTTCCTCTATGCCCGTGTCCGCCGCCTTTTACGGAAGGCGGACGCGCTTTACAGCGTTTCGCCGTTGGTGGCGATGACGTTTTTGTACCAGTAAAAGCTGTCCTTCCTGTAGCGCCGCATGGTGCCGTTGCCGGCGTTGTCCTTGTCCACATAGACAAAGCCGTAGCGTTTTTCCACCTCGCCGGTGGAAACGCTGACCAGGTCGATGGCGCTCCAGGGCGTGTAGCCCACCAGCTCCACGCCGTCGTCAATGGCCAGGCGCATCTGCTCGATGTGGGCTTTCAGGTAGGCGATGCGGTAGTCGTCGTGCACCTGGCCGTCCACCAGCGTGTCGCGGGCGCCCAGCCCGTTCTCGGTGATCATGATGGGCAGACCGTAGCGGTCATACACATGGTTCAGCGTGTAGCGCAGGCCCACCGGGTCGATCTGCCAGTTCCACTCGCTGGCTTCCAGATAGGGATTTTTGGCGCCGCCCATAATGTTGCCGGAAACCTGCGCCGCATCCTTCTGGCCGGTGACGCAGTTGGTCATGTAGTAGCTGAAGGAGTAGAAATCCACCGTGCCCCGGCGCAGGAGCTCCGCATCCTCCGGCAGCGTCGGAAAATGGATGTTGTTGCGCTCAAAATAGCGTTTGATGTACCAGGGATATTCCCCCTTGACCTGCACGTCGCCGCAGAAGCAGTTGCGCATCAGGTCCTCCTGCCGGGTCAGCAGCACGTCCTCCGGGCGGCAGGTCAGCGGGTAGACGGTGATGTGGCAGATCATGGTGCCGAACCGGAACGCGGGGTCGATGCTGCGCCCCAGCAGCACCGCTTTGGCGCTGGCCACAAACTGGTGGTGCAGCGCCGCAAAACGCTTGTCCGGGTCGTCGGCCTGGGCGGTAAAGAACTCGGTGCCGGGGTTCAGGATGCCGCCGTGGTTCCAGTTGCCCAGCGGGGTGGTCAGGTCGTTGATCTCGTTGAAGGGGATCCAGTATTTGACCACCCCCTTGTACCGGCGGAACAGCACCTCGGCAAAGCGGAGGAACAGGTCGATGCAGCGGCGGTCCGCCCAGCCATTCATCTCGGTCACCAGCTTCAGCGGCAGTTCGTTGTGGAACAGGGTGACCAGCGGCTCGATGCCGTACTTTTTCAGCTCGGCAAACACATCGTCGTAAAAGCGCAGGCCGGCCTCGTTTGGCTCGGTCTCCAGCCCGGTGGGAAAGATGCGCGCCCAGTTGACCGACATGCGGTAGACCTTGAACCCCATCTCGGCAAACAGGGCGATGTCCTCTTTATAGTGGTGGTAAAAATCCACCGCGTCATGGCTGGGGTAATAATATTTCTGCGGGTCGATGTCCAGGGTGATGCGCCGCGGCGTCTGGTGGTCCCCCGCCGCCATCACGTCTGCGGTGTTTGGCCCCTTGCCGTCCGCCTGCCAGGCGCCCTCCACCTGGTTGGCCGCGGTGGCGCCGCCCCACAGAAAGTCCTTCGGGAAGCCTTTGGTCGCGTTCATGCCCGTCCTCCTTTTATTGCAATGAAAATTATTTTACTTTTCCGGTCGCCCGGCGTTATTCCCAGTGTAGCATGCAGCCGCAGATATTGCAATACTTTTCACCATTTTGCCCAATAATTTCTTTTTGCCTGCAAAAAAAATTAAATAAATTACAATGTTTCCCCTTGACAGCACTTCTGTTCAGTGCTATGATTCGTAATGAAATAAATTTTATTGCAGGAGGCATATCATGCTGGAACCTATTTTTACCCAAAACGCCCCCGCCGCCATCGGCCCCTACTCGCAGGCGGTGCGGGCCGGGCAGTTTGTGTTTTTGTCCGGCGTCATGCCGGTGGACCCCGCCACCAATCAGCTGGTGGAGCCGGACATCACCGCCCAGGCGCAGCAGATCATGAAAAACATTGACGCTCTGCTCCGGGCAGCCGGCTGCACGGCGGCCGACGTGGTCAAAACCACCTGCTTCCTGTCCGACATCGGCAACTTTGCCGCCTTCAACGAGGTGTACGGCCGGTACTTTACCGGCAAGCCGGCGCGCTCCTGCGTGGCGGTCCGGGATATCCCCAAGGGCGCTTTGGTCGAGGTGGAGGTCATCGCCTTCGGCCCGGACGCCTGAATATAAAACCAACAAGGAGGATGTATCATGGCAACCAAAATCCCCGTATCTGACATTGTCCAGGCGCTGGGCGGCAAAGAGAACGTGGCCCAGGCAGCCCACTGCGCCACCCGCCTGCGGGTGACGCCCAGGGACTGGTCCAAGATCAGCGAGGACCAGCTGAAAGCGGTCCCCGGCGTGCTGGGCGTGGTCCGCGGCTCCACCCAGGTGCAGGTCATCATCGGCGCCGAGGTCAACAATGTCTACAAAGAGTTTGTGGAGCTGACCGGCGTGGACGAGGAGGACGCCATCGACGAGAATCTGGACTTAAAGTCAGAGCTGGCCAACAAAAAGGGCTCGCTGCTGACCCGCTTCTTCGAGACGGTGGCCGCCATCTTCAACCCCATTGTCCCCGCGCTGGCAGGCTGCGGCTTCCTGTCCGCCTTCATCAGCATCTTTATGGCGTTCGGCGCTTCCACGTCCGACCCGACCTTTAATGTCATCACCTCCGTCTCGATGGCGGTGTTCACCTTCCTGCCCTTCCTGCTGGCGGCCAGCGCCGCAAAGGTGTTCAAGATGAACCAGTTCGTGGCGCTGACCATCTGTGCGGGCATGATGTCCAGCACCTGGTCCGGCCTGATCGCCGAGGGCGTCGAGACCTATACCTTCCTGGGCATCCCCTTCCGCGTCATCGACTATTCGTCCTCGGTGCTGCCCATCGTCTTCGCCATCCTGCTGGCGTCCTATGTGGAGCGGTTCCTGGACAAGTATATCCCCGGCGCGCTGAAGATCATCCTGGTCCCGGCGCTGACCATCCTGATCGCCACCCCCGTCACCCTGCTCACCGTCGGCCCGCTAACCTACTGGATCGGCGAGGTGCTGGCCAGCGGCGTCAATATGCTGTTTGAGTACGGCGGCGTCTTTGCCGGCCTGGTCTACGGCGGCATCTACTCGGCCATGGTCGTGCTGGGCATCCACCACGGCATGGTCCCGGTGCTGACCCAGATGATCGCCGACCAGGGCTTCAACTACGTCTCGCCCACTTCCGGCGCGGCCAACATCGGCCAGGCCGGCGCGGCCTTCGGCGTCTGGCTCAAGACCCGTGACAAGGCCCTGAAGGGCAACGCCGCTTCCGCCTGCTTTGCCGCCTGCACCGGCATCACCGAGCCTGTCGTCTACGGCGTCAACGTGCCGCTGGGCAAGCCTTTCCTGTTCGCTTCCATCGGCGGCGCCTGCGGCGGTGCCTTTGCCGCCGCCTTCCACCTGAAAGCCTACGTCATCGGCGGCCCGTCCTTCCTCAGCTTCGGCATGTTCATGGGCGGCGAAAACCCGATGTACAACTGCGCCATGGTCATGGCCGGCTTTGTCATCGCCTTTGTGGTGGCCGCCGTGCTAACCGTCCTGTTCTGGAAGCCGGACGAGAAGAAGGCCGCGAACCAGGCCAAGTAACCCAACATTTTCCCTCAGCAAGAACATTTCTGCTGAAATTTTTCCGGCAAAGCCGGGCAGACGGCCGTTTGACCGGGCTGCCCGGCCTTTGCCCATTGTTACGAGGTGCCATATGGATATCCGCAGCAAAATGACCGACGCTTTCCGCACGGCCCAGGGCGGGCTGTTCTCGGCAGTGGAGAAGGCCGACGTGGGCAGCGCCTACCAGGAGCTGGAACGCCGCGGCGTTGCCCTGATGGGCTGGGCCGACCCCTTTATGCCCGACCGTTCCCTGCCGGACTTTATCGAGCAGGCCTGGCTGGATGCCGTGCGGCAGGACGCCGCCCCGCACTACACAGCCCCCATCGGCGACGCCGAGCTGAAACAGGCCATTGCCAAAAAGCTCCAGGCCCAAAACGGCCTGACCGTGGACCCGGAGCGCAACATCCTGATCACCCCCGGCTCGGACTCCGGCCTGTACTTTGCCATCCTGCCGTTTGTACATCCCGGCGACGAGGTGCTGATCCCCTGCCCCAGTTACCCCAACAACTTTCTGGACGTGCGCATCATGGGCGGCACGCCGGTGCCGGTGCAGCTGCGCCCGGAGACCGGCTACCAGCTGGACCTGGCGGCGATGGAGGCCGCCGTGACGCCCCGCACCCGGATGGTGGTGCTGACCCACCCCAACAACCCCACCACCACCGTCTATGACCGGGCGTCGCTGGAAGGGCTGGCGGACTTTGTCATCCGCCACGACCTGGTGCTGGTGGTGGACCAGGCTTTTGAGGATTTCACCTTCGGCAACGAGATGATCTCCCCCGCCGCCCTGCCCGGCATGTTCGAGCGCACCGTGACGGTGTTCTCCTTCTCCAAAGGCATGGGCCTGAGCGGCCTGCGGGTCGGCTACATCGTCTGCGACGACCGGATCATGGACGCCATGTACGCCAACGCGGTGGCGGTGATCGGGGCCACCTCCACCTCGGCCCAGCGGGCGATGCTGGCGGCGCTGGCCTGCCCGGAATTCATGCAGCAGTTTGCCGATGCCTACGACCGCCGCCGCAAACGGGCGTTTGAGGTGCTCAACAGCATCCCCGGCGTTTCGATGCAGATGCCCCAGTCGGGCTTTCTGTGCTGGGTGGACGTGTCGGCGCTGGGCAGTTCCACCGACGTGGCGGCTTACCTGCTGGAGCAGGCCGGCGTTTCGGTGAACGACGGCGTCAACTACGGTCCCGGCGGCGAGGGGCATCTGCGCATCGTGCTGGGCGTCTACCGCGACGACGAAAAGGTGTTCGCCGCGCTGGACCGCATCCGCGGCGCCCTGACCCGGCTGGCAGACAGCCGGCACTGACCCCCGCACCGGCCCCCGTCCGAAAAACGAAAGGGCGCCTGCTCTGAGCGCCGCGCTCCAAACGCTTTCCTCCCCAAAAAGCACAAAACCGCCGCGGAGAACGCTCTCCGCGGCGGTTTTGCTTATTTAATATCCAGATACACCTGGGCGTGGTCGCGGGAGACCGGCCCCACCTCGATGTGGTTGTAGGCCATAAACGGGTTTTCCCGGATCACATGGGAGGACAGGCTGAAATCGTCCGGCATGGGGGACCTCCATTCTGCGGGGCCTTGCGGCTTTACAGCTGCTCCGTTTTGCCCTCTCCGGCAGCCTTGCGGTAGTTGCGGATGTGCATGTAGATGGTGTTTTTCGAGACGCCCAGCAGATCGGCGGCAATGACCACCGCATCTTTCAGGCGGAACATCCCTTTCCGGTACAGCTCCTCCACAATGACCTTGTTTTTGTTGGAGGGCAGGATAGAATCGTCGGCCATGACGCGGCGGCGGACCCCCTCCAGCGCGGCGGCGATCAGCTCGCTGGTGTTGGAGGCAAAGGTCTCGGTCGCGCCGGCGGACGGCTTTGGGGTCAGGGCGGCCAGCATGTCCGACAGCGGGGTGTTCATATACAGGTTGATGCACAGCAGGCCGATGATCCGGTTATGGTCGCCGCGGATGGCGATGGTGGTGGATTTCATCGGCTCGCCTTTTTTGTTGGTGCTGAAATAGGGGGTGGCCGGCAGCCCTTTCGACAAGGCGTCCAGCATATCCAGCGCCAGGTCGGTGATGGGGGCCCCCACCGTGCGGCCGGTATGCTCCCCGTTGACGATGGCGATGACCGAATGGTCGAAATCCTCCAGCGAATGCAGGACGATCTCGTAGGCGCTGCCCAGGTATACGGCCAGGTCCTGCACCACCGGAATATACGATTCCAAAATATGCTGTTCTGCTCGGTTCAATTTGATCTGCTTGGGCTGACCCGCCATAGTTGTCTGCACTCGCCTTCATAGGCGCGGCCGCGCGCCTGTTCTTGTTTCAGCTTCCCGGCGCCGCAGTGTGCCTGGGCGCCGGGCAGATGCTGATCATACAGGCTCTATTTTATCACAAATATCCGCCGCTTGAAACCCCCCGCGGCGGCGTTTCCGGCTGTTTTGTGCCGGAAAGCATCGTCGTCACTCCATCCGCAGCCGTTCCACGATGCTATATTTTTCCAGGTTACGGAAACACAGGTACGGGATCAGGATCGCGAAAACCAACAAAATCGGGGTGCAGGCCACCAGCGGCAGCAGGGTGAAGCGGAAGGTGGTAAATCCGCCCTCTACCATCGCCCGGACCACAACGCCCACGGCTAGACTGCTGAGGAGATACGATGCCGCCAGCGTCAAAACCGCGTAAAACAATCCCTCGTTCACCAGCATCCGATTGAGCTGTTTCTTGGTCATGCCCACGCTCTGGATCACCGCGAACTCCCGCTTGCGGGACACGATGGCGGTCACCATCGAGTTGATGAAGTTCAGCACGCCCACCAGCGCGATGACCACGCTGACGGCGTTGCCCATAACCGCGGAGGACCGGGTCTGGGCCTCGTATTGCTCCGCCATCGTCTGGCGGGAAGCCACCGGCAGGCCGGGGTCAGTCGTCTCCATGTATTCATCCAGGAACGCCTGTACCGTGTCGATGTGGGCGTCATCCACATTGAGGAACAGCTTGCGCAGGGTGTGGTCCGGCCACTGCTGGCGGAATGCCTCGCTGGGTATGATGAAACTCAGATTAAACTTGCTGCCCGCGCCCTGCTGCACCGGGAGCTGGGTCACCGGGTTCAGCGGATAAACCACCGCCATGACCGTATAGGTGCGGCCGTTCAGTTCCACGGTGCTGCCCGCAGAGGGTGTCGGCAGCACCGGGTACTCCGTCCCCAGTTCCAGGCTGGGACCCACCGCCAGCACATAGTTCCCACTGGCAAATTCGGCGGCATCAAAGCTGCCCTCCAGCACATACTGCTCCTGGGTGATGGCATCCAGCGGAATGCCGTCCAAGCCGTACAGGATGGCAGAGCCGTCACCGGTCTCCAGAACATCCCGAAGCTGCTGGGCGCCGGCGGCGTCGTAAGTCTCCCAATCGGCCAGTTTGTCCTCGGTGTAGAAGGCCGCCACATTTTGCAGCGTGCCCTCGTCCATCTGCCAGTCGATTTGGGCCGAGTACAGGTGACCGGACGCCTCCACGCCTTTCTGTCTTTCCACCTGAGCCACCAGAGAATCGGTCAGGGTGATGCCATGCGGATCATACAGGTTCATGTAATCCTCGCTGGTGGCATCGGACAGCTCGAAGTCGGCCAGGATCAGGTCAGCCAAATATTTGTCCATATCAAAGGCGGCGTTTTTGGCGTAAAAGCTGCTGAGCAGCACCAAGCCCAGAGTCAGGGAGCAGATCACCGTGACGGTGCGCTTTTTGTTGCGCCACAGGTTGGCCCAGGCCATCGAGGCCAGGGAAGCGTTTCCGCGGTGGCGCTTGGTTTTCTTCTTGCTGGAGCTGTCGGCGTCGCTCATGCGCAGGGCCTCAATGGGCGATACTTTTCCGGCGAGCCTTGCGGGCCGCAGGCAGGAGATCAGCACTGTCACCCAGGCAAAGACCGCCGAGCCAATGAAGATGATGGGGCTGGCAGAAACCACGGCCTCGCCCTCTATTGTCCCCATGAGCACCGGCACCAGCACAGAGCCCAGCAGCCAGCCCAGAATCAGACCGATGGGGATGCCGATGATGCAGAGCCTGTTGGCCTGCCCATAGATCAGTTTCTTCAGCTGCTTGGTGGTCGTCCCCAGGGTTTTCAGCTTACCATAAAACTGCACATCGGCGGTCACGCTGATCTGGAAGATGTTGTAGATAATCAGGTATCCGGCAATGAATACCAGCACCATGCCCAGATACATGGGCATACTCTCCTGGGCGGCCATCGCCCCCATCTCCGGGGAGTAGGCCAGGTTGACATTGTATTCAAGACCCGTGAGGCCGGTATCCGCCAGGATGCGGTCCATCGTCGCCTCAATGTTCTGGTCGCTTGCCAGATTGACCTGTACCATATAGAGGCCCAGTACCTGGCTTTCATCGGTAGAAATGACGCTGCCGGTCATCTCATCGGCATAGGCCCGGCTGACCCAGGCCATCGAGGAATAACTGGACTGGTTGCCCTCCCAGAAACCGCAGAGGGTGAAGGTGGAGGTAGTCACTTCTTCGGCGTTCAGGTCCTTGCGCCACTCCAGAGTTACGGTCCGTCCCAGCTCATGGGGGATGCCCAGCCAATCTAGGATGCTGGTATCCAGCGCGATCTCGTCCGCCGCCTGGGGCATCTGCCCGGTGGTGGGGGCGGCATAGGAATGCTGGGCGTAGGTGTCATTGGCCCAACGGATCTCCACGGACTGGCCGGTAAGCTGCTGGTTTTCGGCAAGGCCCAGCACGATGCTGCGGCCCAGATCCACCACATCCGGGTGGTCGGCAATCAGGTCGGCCTGTTCCTCGGTCAGCCCCCGCATAGAGGCTTGGGCGTCGTAGCCGGTCTGGCGGAAGGTCATCTCCACCAGGTCGCAGCTCAAGGGACCGGTTCTGACGAACCGGTCCCTTGAGTATATTAAATGGAAGAAGAGGATGGTATTGCGATCCGATCACTCGGCTTCAGGCTTTGCCTTCCGGCTGCGCACCAGCATGACCACACTGCCAATTGTCAGCACCGCCATGACGCCGGTGACAACGTACAGGGTCATCTGCCACCAGGGGGTGATCGGCCGTACCGTAGCGTTGCCGATGTTCATGGCCTGGCTGTGGGTGACCGAGTAGGCGATGTTCTTGACCGCGCGCTGCACGGCGGTGACGATGGCAGGGTCATTTTCCAGCCCGTCAAGCGTTGCCATGCCCATGCTGTAGCCATCCCACAGATCCTGCCCGGCCAGAACGCCCAGGCGGTAATCCATGAAGCTGGCCATGACCGAGCAGTCGGTGATGGCTGCGCCGTCCATGCCCCACTCATCCCGCAGAATGCCGGTCATCAGGCCGTGGTGGGCGCCGCTCCAGACCACGCCGATGCGGTTGAAGGAGCTCATGACACCCATGCCGCCGCCCTTGGCGACGCTGCCCTCAAAGCCTTCCAGATACAGCTCCCGGATGGCCTGCTCGTTGGACCAGGTGGAGATGCCGTAGCGGCCTTCCTCCTGGTCGTTCAGGGCGAAGTGCTTGGTAAAGACGTAGACGCCGCGGTCCTGAATGGCGGCGACTTCCACCGCAGCGATCTGGCCGGAGAGCCAGCCGTCCTCGGAATAATACTCGAAGTTGCGGCCGCAGTAGGGGGTGCGGTGAATGTTGGCGCCGGGGCCGTAGATGCCAGCGTAGACGGTACCGGTATCGGAGGGGGCATGCAGGAAATCCTCACCGATGCACTTGCCGATGTTCTCGATGATCTCCAGGTTGAATGTGGCGGCCATGACGTCCTCGGAAGTGTAGGCCATGGCGCTGGAGCCGCCCATCAGGCTCTTGGTAAAGCCCTGGGGGCCATTTTCGTCCAGCGTACCGGGCAGGCCGATGGACGGCACCGGCTGGGTCAGATGGAAGCCGTTGTAGATGACGTTGGTCATCTCGCTGTAAGGAACCTGCTTGATGAGATCCGCCCAGGCGGGGTCGTCGGCATCCGTCTCGGCAAAATCGTTGGCGGACAGATCGCCGGCCACGCCCATCTCGGGCATGGTGGCGTCGGGATAGTACACCTCCTTGTAGCGCTCCACCAGGGCGGCGCGGTCGGCTTCATCATGGGACAGGCCGTCCGCCCACATCTGCTCGGTGATGCGCAGCGAGACAGGGCCGGTGGGGAAGGTGCCTTCCCAGTCGCTGCGAGTCAGGTAGGTGCTCTGCTGGTCCTCGGCGCCCTCGTACTTGTTCAGGTCGGCGTTGTCAAACAGGTTGGTGATGGCATTGCCGGTGACGGAGGAAACCGCGTAGGTGGTCTTGTCGAAGGTGGGGTTGTTCCATTTGAAGGCCAGGCTGGCGTCCCCCTCGCCGCTCATGCGGGTGGTATCTGCGCCCTTGGCGGCCAGGATATTGTTGATGGCGTTGTGGGCATCGGTACCAACGGTGAAGTAGTAGTCGCCATCCTCCAGGATGTAGGTTTTGGCGTTGTTGGCATCGTAGCTGGTCAGGTCTTCCTTGTTAACCGTGATGGTGTAATGTTCGGTGTCGCCGGCGGCGACCATCTTTTTGTCAAAGCCGCACAGCTCCACAGCCGCCTTTTCCACCTGGTTGTCGATATCGTACTGGGTGTAGGGGCTTTGGAAGTAGATCTGCACCGTGTGCTTGCCGTCCACATCACCGGTGTTGGTTACATCCACCCCAACCTCGAAGGTGTCGCCCTTGTCCTCCACCGTAAAGTTGGAATACTCGAAGGTAGTGTAGCTCAGGCCATAGCCAAAGGGGAAGGCCACATCGGCGGTATAATCATAGTCACCGGCGTTGCCGCGGTTCAGCACATAGTCCTCATAGCGGGTCTCGTAATAGCGGTAGCCCACATAGATGCCTTCCTGATAGACCACGTAGTCCTCGTTGCACTTGACAACGCCGGGGTCGGTGTTGTTCTGCGCGGTGGCCACATCATAGTCGGCGCCGTTTGTATAGTTGAAGGCGCCGAAGTTCTGCATGGCGGGGGAAGAATGGTTGTCTTTGAGGAAAGTATCCACAATGCGGCCGGAGGGGTTGACGTTGCCGGCCAGGATGTCGGCCACGCCGTTGATGCCGGTCATGCCCACATCGCCGATCCACAGCGCCGCGTCAATGCCGTAGCTGTCCAAGAAGTCCAGCTGCAGCGTGTTGGAGGAATTGAGCAGCACAACGATCTTTTTGAACACGCCCTGCTCCTTGAGCTGCTGCAGGTTGGTGAGCATGTCGATTTCTTCCTGGCAGAGCTGCAGGTAGTCACCGTCGGTCATGTAGGGCTCCAGCTCCGGCAGGCCGCTGGGCAGGTCGGCGCCCTCGCCGCCGGAGCGGGCCAGCACCACCAGGGCCACATCGCCGTATTCAGGCCAGGTATCCTGCAGGTCCTGGGTATACTCGGACCAGGGCACCTCATTGATGCGGTATTGGGCCTGGTTGCCGCCGGTGGTGTCGGCGTTGACGCGGGCATAACCACAGTTCGCGTAAAAGTCCCACTGGTCAGGGTTGACGGTGCCCTCACCGAAAGCGTCCTCCAGGGCCTCCTTCAGGGTGACGGCATCCTCGGCGGAAACCTGGCCGGAACCGGTGCCGCCGTACATCAGGTTGTAGCTGGACTGGGAGAAGGTGGTGAACTTGGTGCTTTCCGCTAGGGGCAGGGTGTTGTCGTTGTTCAGCAGCAGAGCCGCGCCCTCCTCCTCGATGCTTTCGCAGAGTTCCTTTTCAAAGGCGACAAGGTCCTCCTCGTTGTCGTAATTGCTGGTGAAGTGCACGGTCGCTTCCGGATCAGGGATAACTTCCTGCGTTTTTGCGTTCAGGGCCACGCTGATGACGGAGGAAAAAGCGTTTGTGACCGGGATCGCCACAATGCATACCGCCAGCAGAACGGCTGTGACCGCTGTCAGGACGACCCAGCGTTTGCTTGCTTTCTTTTTCATGTTTGATACTCCTTTCCATCTGATTGCGCGCCGGTGGACGGTCCGGCTGCGCTTTTGCAATCATTATGGAACTTTTCATAAAGTTTTTGCAACAGCTTGCGCACAACCTTAGCCGTGGGCAGCATAACCTTCAAATTCACCGCAAAGTTTTCTGTTTCTTGACTTGTTTTGTGGATATCGCTATATTTAAGTAAGCATTCGATAAGGAGGATCAACATGCTGGGAATCGCCATTGTGGAGGATGACCGGGACCACGCCGCGCTGCTGGAAGCGCATATCCGCCAATATGCCGCTGAGCACCACCTGCAGGTATCGGTGCGGCTGTTTCACGATGCGGTAACCTTTCTGGACCAGTATACGGCGGACTGTCAGATCGTTTTTATGGACATCATGATGCCCATGCTGGACGGCATGCAGGCGGCGCGCCTGCTGCGCCAGAAAGACAACAAGGTTGCGCTGGTGTTTGTCACCACCATGCGCCAGTACGCCGTGCAGGGTTACGAGGTGGACGCCTGCGACTTTCTTGTCAAGCCGGTGACATATCCGGAGTTCGCGCTGAAATTCACCCGCATACTGACCAAAGTCCCGCAGCCGGATACCGGCCGCGAGGTGTTCTTGAAAACCGAGAACAGCTTTGTACGCCTGTCCAGCCGTGACATTTTATATGTAGAAGTCAAGGGGCACTACTGCATCTACCACACCGCCAACGGGGAATACCGCCGCTACCAGACCATGAAAAGCGCCGCGTCCAGCCTGCCTGCCGACAGTTTTGCCCGGTGCAACAACTATCTGCTGGTCAACCTGGCCCACGTGTCCCGCATGGACGGCATGGAGGTGCATGTGGGCGGCGCTGTCCTGCCGGTAAGTTACCCCCGGCGCAAGGCCTTTGCCGATGCGATGGCAAAGTATATGGAGCGTGGGAAACAATGATCGGGGCAATTTATCTCCTTTTGGGCGATTACACCTTTCAGACCTACAATCTGGTGCTGACCTATCTGCAGTGCTTCATCTGCCTGGCTTTTTTCACCCGGCGGCTGGAGCGCCGCAGGCATTTCGCGCTGCGGGTTGCGGTGTCGCTGGCGGGCGGCATCCTGCTGTGCTTTCCGCTGGTGATGCTGTACACCCATCTGAATACGCTGCCGGTCCGGGTGCTGTGCTACCTGATTGTCAGCCTGCTGAACTTTCTGGCGCTGGTGTTCTGCTGGAAGGACAACATTGAGGAGCTGCTGCTCACCTTCTGTTCCGGCACGGCGGCCTACCAGCTGACCAACAAGCTCTATCCCCTGCTGCAGCTGCTGCGGGGCTACAATGATTTGACGACCATCTCGCTGTTCCACGAGGGTGACATCCAGTGGTGGGACTGGGCCATTTACTTTGCTTTTTACCTGGCCTGTTACTGGCTGCTCTCCCGGTTTTTCCAGCCCAAGAGCCGCCTTTACCGCAGCCGCCGCACCGCGATGAGCGTCGGCCTGCTTTCCGCCGCGACCATTCTGGTGGTGAACGTGCTGATCTGTGTTTCCCGCACCTATGAGACCGAAAGCCTGGCGCTGGACATTGTCGTCAAGATCTTCTGCATCCTGTTTGGCATCGAGGTGCTGTTTGCCTGCACGCACATTTTCTTTCTCAACGAGCGGGACCACCAGATTGACGTGCTGCACCAGCTGTGGCGCCAAGACAAGGCCCAGTTCGAGTCCATCAAGGCCAATATGGATGTGATCAACATGAAGTGCCACGACCTGAAGCACATCCTGGACAAAATTGCTGGTAAGCTTACCGCCGAAGAGACAGAGGCGCTGCGCTCCGCCATTGAGTTTTACGATTCCAGCATCAAAACCGGCAACGAGGTGCTGGATGTGGTTTTGTGCGAAAAAGCCATGGCCTGCCAGCGGGACGGTATCCGCTTTACCTGCATGGCAGACGGAAGCCTCCTGGACTTTTTGACACCCGTACAAATCTATACGCTGTTCGGCAACATAATGGACAACGCCATGGAGGCTGTGCGCAAATTGCCGGAGCCGGAACTTCGAGTCATCTCGCTCGTCTGCCGCGCGGACGGCGGGCAACTGCGGATCGAGGAATCCAACTATTTTACCGGCAGCCTGAGCTTGCACGGCGCCCTGCCGGAAACCCTGAAAGGGGATGCTTCCCGCCATGGCTATGGCACCCGCAGCATCCAATACATTGCACGCCTGTACGGCGGCGACATGAGCATCGAGAGCAGTGGCTCCATGTTTTTCCTGAATGTGTGGTTCCCTTTGCGCCAGCAGGATGTGGCGCCTGGCTGACCGGGCGGCCGGCGCTTCTTTTACTGTACATACCTGCCAGGCGGGCCCGGCTTTCCGTGTCCGTCCACTGCAGTTTCACCGGCGCGTCTAGCTCGTCTCATGGTGATCGTCAGCGCATGGTTGTCAATAAAATCAGCTGCCGGTATCCCCTGTCCGCCCCACTGCTTTCATGGCAGGCAGATCGCACCGGAAAAGAAAGCCGCCCGGATGCAGACTGCATCCGGGCGGTCGATGTGTTGTCCGGCCGGTTTTGCCGGCCGCGACAGGAATGGAAAAAGCCTGCATTCAGTAGGCTTCAAAACGCCGTTTTGGGGCGACAGAACAAAAAAATTGGCCGACAGGTAAATCGGCCAATCAATGTGGTTGCGGAGGCAGGATTTGAACCTACGACCTTCGGGTTATGAGCCCGACGAGCTACCGGACTGCTCCACTCCGCGATATTCAGCTCCCCGCACAAGAGCTCTCTTGTTTGGTGCCTATATACTATACTGCATCCGGAGCAAAAAGTCAAGGTTTTTTTCAAATATTTTTGCCTTTTCCAAAAATTACTTGCCGCCGGCACGGGCCGGCCGCGCGGATGCGCGCGCCCGCCCTCCGGCGTGGCGCGCCGCTCCCCTCGCCGGCCGTCCCTTTTTGCAGGGCAGGGCCCGCCTGCGCGGCGTTCTGCCACCTTTTGTTTCTGCTGCCGCCGCCGGCGTCACTCCCGCCGGCGGCGGCCCAAAAACAGGTAATAGCCCAGCCAGTCCAGCCGGCCGTACAGCGGGCTGCCGGTGCGCTTTGCCTCGGCGGCAGCATACAGCCAGTGCAGATTTTTCCACCACACCGGCAGGTAATAGGGCGAGTAGTTTTTCTCTGCCCGCATGGTGCGCAGCAGCTCCCGCAGCCAGGGGCCGCGCAGCGCGGCGGCAGCCTTGTCCCGCCGCTGGCCCATGGGGGCAGGGTCCCGGCGCAGGATATCGGCAATGCCCTCGGCCAGCACGGTCAGCTGGGCGCGGTGTAGCGGCAGCAGGTCCCCGGCCGGAACGCCCAGCGCCGCGCAGGCAGCGTTGAGCTTGGCAAAGTGGCGGGGCCAGATGTCGCAGTAGTCCCCGTGGTAGCGGGTGGAAAGGCTGGTGCCGCCGGTGTCGCAGTTGTACCAGGTCAGCGGCGCGTCCACCACCGCAAACTGCCAGCCGGGCGTGCTTTTTTGCAGCAGGTCAATGTAATCCAGCACAAACTGCAGATCCTCGCCCAGGGTATACTGCCGGTCAAAGCGCAGCGTTTTGGCCAGCGCCGCGTCGTAGAGCTTATTCCAGGGCATGGCGATCAGGCAGTCCAGATGCAGCCTTGCCAGCGCCGAGGGCGGGTACACCGCCGCAGCCGGGGCAGCGGGGGCGGCATCCTGCGGGTCGGTGGTGTAATGCCAGAGCACAAAGCTGCCGGGGTGTTCCCGCCGGGCCGCCAGCGCGGCGGCCAGCGCGCCGGGGCGCAGCGCGTCGTCCGAATCCAGAAAAACGATATAGTCGGCGTCGGCCCTGTCCAGCCCGGCGTTGCGGGCGCTGGAGACCCCGCCGTCCGCCTTGTGCACCACCTGCACCCGCGGGTCCCGCGCCGCCCAGGCATCGCACATCGCGCCGGAATCGTCCGGGCTGCCGTCATCCACCAGCACGCAGGCCACGCCGCCGGGGACCTTCTGGTTCAGGATGCTGGCCACGCAGCGGTCGATGGTGCGCTCGGCTTTGTAAACCGGCACCACCACGCAGACGGCCGGCCTCATGCCCGCTCCCCCCTGTCCGCCAGGATGCGCACAAAGTCGTTGTAGAACGCCTCCACCGAGAACCGCTTTGCCGCCTGGGCGCCGGCGCGGCCCATCTCGGCGCGCAGCTCCGGGTGGTCGCGCAGCATTTCAATGGCAAAAGCCAGCTGGCCGGGCACGTCCCGGTTCAGGTCCACCAGCACTGCCTGGCTGCCGGCCAGGTATTCGGGCAGGCCGCCGCTGCGGGTGGCCAGCACCGGGCGGCCGCAGGCCATGGCCTCGATGGCCACCAGGCCGGCGGCCTCCTGCACCAGCGTGGGCATGCAGACCAGGTCGGCCAGCCGGTAGTAGTCCGGCAGGGACTCGTTTTGCAGAAAGCCGGTGAACCGCACCCGGTCGCCCAGGCTGCGGGCCGCGGCCTCCAGCTTTTTCAAAAAGGGGCTGGTTTGGGTGCGGCCGAAAAATGGGCTGCCCACGATCAGCAGCTTGACGCGAGGGTCCTCCAGCGAGGCGATGGCCTCCAGCAGCTTGTGGATGCCCTTGTCCGGTTCCAGCCGGCCGCAGAACAGCACGACAAAATCCTCCGGCGCAAACCCCAGCGAGGCCCGCAGCGCCATATCCGGCTCGCCGGGGGTGAACCGCCCGGTGTCGATGCAGTTGTGCAGGATATAGGCGTTTTTGCGGTCGAGGGTGCTGGTTTTCAGGTACTCGTCCCGGATAAACTCGCTCAGGGCCAGCACGCCGCCGTAGATCTCGTCCATCTGGCGGCTGCACTGGGTCAGGCCGTGCAGGTGGGCCAGGCAGCGCCGGCGGCCGAACATCCGGCTGATGGCCGCGCACTGGGTCAGGTTGCCGCCCTCGGCAATGATCCAGTCGGGCGGGGGCAGTTCCAGCGCCAGCGACAGCTGCACCTTCTGGTACCAGGGGTCATAGGGCGCGGCCACGCCAAAACACCGCTCGACAAACGCCATCGGCCAGTAGCGGCGGTGGCCCCGCGGGCGGGTGATATACATCATTTTGGTGTGCTGCAGGTCGGCCGCGGCGGCCTTGGCGTCCGGGTCCTGCACGCTGGCGCACAGGATGTCCAGTTTGCCCTGGCGCTCGTTTTCGCGGATCAGGTGGGTGATCAGCGTTTCCACCGCGCCGCCCCGCACCGCCGGGATGGGCAGCGCGGACGGCGGCAGCAGCAGCACGCGGGGGCGTTTTTCCTGCTTTTTGTCTGGTTTTGCAAGCGGCACAGCCGGGCCTCCTTTGCGGGGTTCAGCAATGCCGCCCGCTTTTGAGCGCAAAGGCGGGCGGCAGTTTGTGGCGGGCTTGGGTCAGCCTTTACTTTTTGGCTGGGCAGAGGCTTTCGGCCGGCATCATCGACCAGCGGGCCGCCGAGAGCTTCTCGGTCATTTTCAGCTGCTTGCAGTTGGGCAGGTAGCTGATCAGCCCCTGCATCAAAAACTGCTCTTTGGAGATGGCCTTGACCAGCTTGGGTTCCGGGTTCTGGCGCACCTTGGCGCACAAAAACAGATACCGCCGCCAGCAGGCCGCATAGGCGTTGTCGATGACGGTGCGGTCGGCGCCGTTCTCGACGTAAAAGCGGTAGCGGTCGGCCAGGCCGTCCACCGCGTCAAAGGCTTCCGGCTTGATGCTGGTGCGGCAGATGCTGCCGCCGCGCAGGCGGTAGCAGTAGAGCTGGGCGTCCAGGCAGACCACTTTGTCGCACCGCCAGAACAGCCGGTGGGCCACAAAGTCGTCCTCGTGCAGGCGGCCTTCCGGGTAGTGCAGCAGCTTCCACACCTCGGCGCGGTAGAGCTTGTTCCAGGCCACGGTGTAATAGGTGCCGTTGGGCGCGTAAAAGCGGTTGAGCAGCTCCTTGCCGGAGAAAACACCGGTCTCGCTGGGCATGGTGTAGGCGGGGGGCTCGGCGCTGGAGCCGTCCTCCCGCACGTCCTCCACCGCGCAGATGGACATATAGGCGTCGTGCTTTTCGCAGGCGTCGTACAGCGTCTGCAGGTAGGTCGGGCGCAGGATGTCGTCCGAGTCCACAAAGGCGTAGTACCGCCCCTGGGCGGCGTCGATGCCGGTGTTGCGCGCGGCGGACAGGCCCTGGTTCTCCTGGTGGATCACCCGGATGCGCTTATCTCGGGCGGCCATCTGGTCGCACAGCTCGCCGCAGCCGTCGGTGGCGCCGTCGTCCACCAGGATCACCTCAAAGGGCTGGTCGAATTTCTGATCCAGAATGCTCCGAATGCATTCTTCCAGCCAGGGCTTGGTGTTGTAGATCGGCACGATCACGCTGACACAGGTACGTTCCATAAATTTGACCCCTTCCAAAATCTGCACGACCTCCTCCGGGTAATTTCTTCTTTCCGTCCGGGAACGGGCTGCGCCGGAAATTCCGGGCCGCAGGCAGCCCGCCCGTTTGTTTACAAAAACCGCTGCTTGAACAGCGTATAAGCCGCCAGCCAGCCCGGTGCGTTCAGCGCCACGCCGATGCGGTAGGGCACCGCCAAAAGCGGGCGGGCGTCCTGCCGCAGCCGGCTGCGCAGCGCATCGCGGGCCGCCGGGTCCGCCAGGATGCGGGCAAACAGCGCCCGGCGCTGCCCAAAGGGCATGTCCCCCCTGCAGCCGGTCAGCAGGCCGTACTGGTTCAGCGCCGCGCGCAGGCGGCTTTCGGCCAGGCAGGGCGCGGGATCATAACCCCAGCGGCGCAGCATGGCTTCCAGCGCGGGGGCGGTGTACGCCTCGGCGTCCAGCAGGTCGCCCCGCAGGCGGCGGGACAGGGACCCGGTCTGCCCATCATATTGGTAATAGTATACACCAGACAAGCAGAAAATGGAAATGGAATTTTGTAAAAAAACTGTGTTGAACAGGACATCCTCGTTGATTTTCAGCCCTTCGTCAAAGCGCAGGCCGGCGGCGCGCAGCGCCGGCAGCCGGAACAGCTTGGGATAGGGCGCGGCCAGGTAGCCGCTCTCGAACAGCAGCGGGCGCAGCGCGTCCCCCAGGTCGGCGGGGGTGGGGTAAAAACCGGGGGCCAACGGGCAGGGCGCGGGGCCGCTCTGCCGCGCCATGCCAAACAGGATCAGCTGCGGGTCAGCGGCAAACGCTGCGGGCAGCGCATCCCACAGGCCGGGCAGCAGCGCGTCGTCGGCGTCCACAAACAGCACCCACTCCCCCGCCGCGGCGTCCAGCCCGGCATTGCGGGCGGCGGACGCCCCGCCGTTTTTCTGGTGGATGGCCCGGACGCGCCGGTCCCCCGCCGCCAGTTTGTCGCAGAGGGCGGGGGTCGCATCGGCGGAACCGTCATCCACCAAAATCAGCTGCAAATTGTCCGGCGCACCGTCCAGAATGCTGGCGGCCGCCCGCTCCAGCGTGGCGGCGGCGTTGTAGCAGGGCACGATGGCGGTGACAGGCGGCAGCTTTGCCGCCGCGCCGCCCGCCGGTCCTGCCGCGGCGGGGCGGACGGCGGATGTTTGCTCAGTCATGGCCGGCCTCCTGTTCCGCCTGCAATACCTGGCCGTAGATGCACAGCATCCGGGCGGCGTTGGCCGCCGGGTCGTGCTGGGCGCGGGCCAGCGCGCTTGCCTTTTTGCCCAGCGCGGCGCCGTGGTCGGGCAGCTCCAGCACCGACGCGGCCGCCGCAGCCAGCGCGTCGGCGTCGCCGGCGGGGCCGTACAGCACTGCGCCCGCGCCGCCGCCCGTCACGTCGGGGACGCCGCCCACCCGGCTGGCCACGCAGGGCAGACCCAGCAGCATGGCTTCGCCCAGGCTGTTGGGGCTGTTCTCGCTGTAAGAAGGCAGCAGGAACAGGTCCGCGTCCAGGTAGGCCTGGCGCATCTCGGCCGCCTGCAGCGGGCCGGTGTACTGCACATGGCCGGTCAGCCCGTTTTGAGCGATCAGCCGGGCGCACCAGGTCTGGTAAGGGAACAGTATACGGATGACCGGGCGCAGCAGCGGGCCTTTGTCCAGCGGCGGCCAGCCCGCCACCCGCAGCACCGCCCCCGGCCACCGGCGCAGCAGCGCCGGCAGGGCCAGCAGCGCGGTGTGCAGGTTTTTGAGCGGATAATTGCCCTGGCTCATCAGGATGACCGGGGCACGGCCGAACTCCCGCGCGCGCCAGCTGCCCGCCGCCTGCCAGAAAGCCGGGCGCAGTGTCTCGTTGCAGGGGTAGTAGCGGGCATGGGGGGCCAGGGCGGCCACGGCGCGGCGGTCAAAGCCGGTGCGGCCGGTCACGTGGCGGGCGTTTGCCAGCAGCGCGGCTTCGCTTTGGGCCAGGGCGTCGAACTGCCGCTGCATCTTGTCCAGCAGCGCCCCCGGCACCACCCGGTCGATGGCCCGCTGGAGGGGACCGGAATGCAGATACGGCTGCGGTACGCCGTCGCACAGGTGGGCGGCGCAGTCCGACATAACGCCCTGCATGCCCACCAGCACCGGCAGCCCCCGCCGGGCGGCCGCCTGCTGCATGGCGGCCGCGGCGGCGTACTCGGTGCCCCAGATGTGCACCAGGTCCGGGGCCTCCCCGGCCAGAAGCCCGTCAAAGCATTCGGCGGCGGGCAGCACCGCAAAGCGCACGCCGTCCTTCTCGCCAGAAAGCGGCGTTTTGGCGCGGGCGTCCACGCTGGCGACGGTCAGCCGCAGCTGCGGCGCCAGCGCGTCCAGCATACCGGCCAGCCAGCCGCCGCCCACCTGGTCGGACGCCAGGCCGACGGCGGCTGCCGCCTGGGGCAGCGTGATGCTGACAAGCCACAGGATCTTGGGCATGGGGACCTCCTTGCTTTTTGCCGGGGCGCGCCCGGCGGCGGGCCGAAGGGCGGTTTGCCGATGCCGGCTCAACGCGACGCGACCTGCACGAACCGCCGCGCCACCGCTTCGGGGGTGAATTCCGGGAAGATGGCCGCCGCCTGGGCGTAGCTCAGGCTTTTGCCGGCGCTGCGGTGCAGCCAGGCGCGCAGGCCCGCCACCACTTCCGGCGTCGCGCCGTCGGCGGCGCGCAGCACCAGCGCCAGCGGGTAGCGTTTCAGGTAGGGCAGCGCGGCGTCGCCGTCGCTGACCGACAGGTGCAGGATCGGCTTTCCTGCGCCGAAATACTCAAACAGTTTGCTGGGGATCTGGTTGTCCACCGCGTTGCCCAGGCTGAGCAGCACTTCCGCCTGACCGGCCAGCGTCTTGGCATGGGCGGGCGCCACCGGGCCGGACAGTTCCGCCCGGCTGCCCAGCGCGCGGCGGGCGGCCTCGGCCTGGGGGGCAAAATGCTCCCAGCCGCGGCCCACCATCGTCAGGCGGACGTCGGGGTCGTCCAGCTTGGCAAACAGCTCCAGCGCAAAGTCCGGCGTGCGCAGCCTGGGGTACAGCGTGCCGCAGAACACGCAGCGGATGGCCCCGCGGCCCCGGCGGGGATCCACCACCTCGGCGGTGGGCGGCACCAGCGCGGGGAAGGCCAGCTCAAACACCTTGTCCCGGCAGGGGGCCAGCGGGCCGGACTGGTAGTCGGGCAGCGCCTGGCGGGTGACAAAGGCGGTGTCCACCGCGCGCATCAGCTGCAATTCCCGCGCCCAGCCGCCCGGCGCCTGGTAGCTGCGGTTGGCGGCGTAGGGGTCCAGCAGCCACAGCACCTTTTTGCCGGTGACGGCTGCCTGCTCCAGCGCAAAGGCGGCGCGGTAGGGCGCGGCCACCGCCGTGACAAAATCAAAGTGATAGATGGCGTCCAGCCGCTCGATCTCCAGGCGGGTGTCCTCCTGGCGGCGGGGCTTGTGCAAAACCAGCTGGCGGAAAGCCGCCCCCACCGCGGTGGGGTGCACCGCCAGCCGGGCCAGCCGCAGCGGCAGCGGGCTGCCCTGCTTTGCGCCGTTTTCCAGCGCCTGGTTCATCAGGCGTTCGTCGGCAAAGGGCAGGTCATGCAGCACCACGCCGTCGGGGGTGCCGGCGCCGGCGGGCGCGGGGGGCGGGGTCTGGCCGTCCCACAGTTCCAGCAGATGGACCTGGTGGCCCTGCTCCGCCAGGCAGGCCGCCAGCCGCCGCCCCAGCTCCGGGTTGACGGCCTGGGGGGATTCGACGCTGTCAACAACAAACAAAAAGCGCATACAGCAGCTCCTAACTCTATGTCAAGCACCGCGGCCGGCGGCCGGGTGCGGAAACGCATCGGGGAAATGGTATTTCGGCCGGCCGGGCAGGATCTGCCCATCCGGGTGCTTCCGGCAAGCCAAAAATGCGGGGATCCTTTTGGATTCCCTATCCTTCAATATAGTGCAACGCGGCAGGCGGCCAGGATTTAGCAGCCGGGCCACGGTTTTCACAAAGGTTTGCCGGCTTACTGCCGGTCCCGCAGCATCAGGCCAAACAGCAGCCGGGCGGCCCCCGGCGCACAGACGCTGGCCAGCGCGGCCAGTCGCACCGCTTTGGGCAGGCGGGGGTTTGCGCCCAACAGCGGGTCCCGCAGCCCGGCGCGCAGCTCGGCCCGCAGGGATCCCAGCGGGGCGTCCAACGCCGCGTCATGGGGGCGGCGCAGGATGCGGCTGGCCAGGTAGGCCAGTTTTTCGTAATAGAAAGCCCCGGCGCTGCCCTGCATGGAGGGCGGCGCGCTGTCCCGGACGGCGCGGGCGGCAGTCAGGTGGTCGCCGATCTCGGCGGCGGTCAGCGCCCGGTGGCTGGAGGACCCCCCGTGCTGGCGGTAATGGTAACCCGCAAAATCGCAGAAGGCGATGCCCGGCGCCTGCAAAAACGCCCGCCAGTTGGCCAAAAGGTCCTCGTTATGGGTCAGGCCGTTGTCCAAAAGGTCCGGCGTCAGCAGAGCGGCGTCGTACAGTTTGTTGCACAGGCTGTAATCCACCGCATGGTCATGCAGCAGCGCGTCCAGGTGCTGCGGGTCCAGCAGTTCCCGGTACGTTTTGGGCGGGTCGGCGTTCAGCGCCGGCGCGTCCGAAAAGGTGTCGAACCGGCAGCAGGCGATGGGCAGCAGGCTGGTCTCAGCCGCATGCAGCAGCGTCTGCAAAAAAGCCGGGTGCAGCAGATCGTCGGCGTCGCAGAAGGCAAGATACTCGCACTGTGCGGCGCGCACCCCAGCAGCGCGGGCGGCGGCGGGCCCGCCGTTGGGCAGGTGCAGCACCCGGAAGCGGGCATCCCGCGCGGCCCACCGGTCGCAGACATCGCCGGAGCCGTCGGTGGAGCCGTCGTCCACCAGGATGGCGGCAAAGTCGGCAAAGCTCTGGGCCGCCAGCGACGCCAGGCACAGCGGCAGGTATTCGCCCGCGTTGTACACCGGCACCACCACGGCGATGCGCGCGGCGCTCATGGCGTCACCCCGGCGGCGCGCCCTATGTAAAATTGCTGCAGGACCCGGGCAGAGGTGCGGATGTCGTACCCCGCGTCCATCGCCTGCTGCCGGGCGTTGGGGTTGCGGGCCAGCGCACCGCCGCAGAGGGCCTGCGCCCAGGCTTCCGGCGCGTCCAGCGGCAAAAAGTGCACGCCGTCGGCAAAGGCCGCGCCGGGGTCCACGGTGTCGGACACAAAGCAGGGCAGGCCGGCGGCCTGGGCCTCCACCAGCACCACCGGCAGCCCCTCGAACAGGCTGGGCAGCAAAAAGGCGTCCATGGCGGCATAGCAGGCGGCGGTGTCGCTGCGCACGCCGGCAAAGATCACCCGGTCCGCCAGCCCCAGCGCATCGGCCCTGGCGCGCACCTCCCCTTCCAGCGGGCCGGCGCCCAGCAGCGCCAGCCGCGCGTCGGGGTCCCGGCGGTGCACCGCGGCGAAAATGTCCAACAGCCCCAGATGGTTTTTCTGTTTGGAGAACCGCCCCACGTGCCCCAGCAGCGGCGCGCCGTCGGGCACCTGCCACTGGGCGCGGATGCGTTCGCGGGCGCCGGGCTCGGGCTTGGCAAAGTCGTCCACCCGGATGCCGTTGGGCAGCACGGTAAAGGGGCTTTTGCCAAACAGCATCTCCCCTGCCTTTTGGCTGCAGGCAAACCGGTCGGTCAGCAGGCGGTCGAACCGGCTGCTCATCAGCCGGTCCAGCGTGCCCACCAGGTTGGGCTCGTAGGCGGTGTTGTGGCTGTGGCCCACCCGCACCGGCACGCCGCGGCGCTTGGCCGCCCGGTTGTAGAACATGCCAAAGCCGCTGTAATGCCCGTGGATGATGCGGTAGGGGTTGGCGGCGAAAAATTCGTCCAGCTGGCGCAGGTAGCGCGGGATATTGTTGTCCTGCCGGACGGTCAGCTTGGTGATCCGCCCGCCCAGCGCGGCGATCTCGTCGTCGTAAAAGCAGGGCTTGTTATAATGGTACAAAAAGTCAAACTGCACCTGGGTGCGGTCGATGGTGCGGTAGACGTTCATCACAAACGTCTCCATGCCGCCGGCGTCCATGGCCGGCATCACCTGCAAGACCCGGATGGGTGCCATGCGGCTTCCTCGCTTTCCTGTGTCGGGGTGTTTTTGTCGGTTTCGCGAACGGCATCGCGTTCGCTTCAATCCTCGGCCAGCAGCTGCCGCCGGGCTTTCTGCATCTCGGCGCGGGCGGCGGCGTCCACCCCGGGGTAGGCCGGCGCGCACTGTTCCAGCGCGTCCGCCACCACCTCCGACACCAGGTACCGGGTATACCATTTCTGGTCGGCGGGCAGGGCGTACCAGGGGGCGTGCTTGCTGGCCGTCTCGGTGATGACCTGGCTGTACAGGTCGTTGTACTCGTCAAAGCGGGCGCGCTCGGCAATGTCCGCCGCCGAGAACTTCCAGTTCTTTTCCGGCGTGTCGATGCGCTCCAAAAACCGCTCTTTCTGCTCGGCTTTGGATACATGCAGAAAGATCTTGACCACCCGGAAGCTGTTCTCGTACAGATATTCCTCAAAGTGGCGGATCTGGCGGTAGCGTTTGCGGAAAAACGTCTCGTCGTCATCCTCCAGCACCCGGTCGGCCATGCGGTAGGTCTTTTGCAGGCCGTGCATCCGCACCACCAGCACATCCTCGTAATAGCTGCGGTTGAAGATGGCGATGCCCCCGCGGGGCGGCAGGCACTGCCCCACCCGCCACAGATAGTCGTGCTGCAGCTCGGCCCTGGTGGGCTGCTTGAAGTTGTACACCGTCACGCCCTGGGGGTTCAGCCCGCCCATCACGTGCTTGATGGTGCCGTCCTTGCCGGCGGCGTCCAGCGCCTGCAGCAAAATGACCAGGCCCTCCCGCCCGTCGGCGTACAGGGCTTCCTGCAAAGCCTCCATCCGCCGCAGGTTGGCGGCGGTCTTTGCGGCGTACTCGTCCTTTTTGCCCTTTTCGCCGCCCGCATCGGTGGGCAGCCTGGAAAGGTCGCAGGGCGTCCGGCCGTCAAAACGGAATGCGTCAGCTTTCATCGCGGTTTGCCTCCTGGGGGGTAAAGCACCCCATAATCAGTATACCCGCTTGGCGCAGGTTATGCAACGGGCGAAACGTCAGATTTTTCCCGCCGGGCCGTCGGCCGCGCCCTGCAGGCGGGGTCACTCGGCTTCGCCGCGGGTGCGCAGCCAGTATTCGCCCATGCTGGCGCCGGGCCGGCCGGTGACCTCGTCCGCCAGGTAGGCGCGCAGCGCCGGCGTGCCCGGCTGCCAGGCCAGCGCCGCGTCGGTGGTGGGGTACTCGATCTCGGCATAAAAGAACTCGCCGGGCTGGCCGGCGTCCACCCGGTTCACCTCCAGCGTCAGGCCGCCGGGCAGCGCGTACCCCCGGCGCACCTTGGCGATCAGCGGTTTGCCCAGCAGGGCTTTCAGCCGGTCAAACAGATCGGGGGCAATGTCGGTCTCGATCTCCTCCCGCGCCAGCGTGCCCGCTCCCTTAAAGCACAGCACATACCGGGTATCGCCGCCCTGCAGCGCCTCCCGCCGGATGCGCACCGTGGGCCGCACGCTGAAATAGCCCTGGTCCATCCGGTATTCCTCGGTGCAGTCCAGCCCCTGGGGCCAGCCGGCCACCATCCATTTGCGTTCGATCTCCATAACAAGTTCCTGCCTTTCTTGTTTTTGCCGTTGCGTGTTGTCGTTTCCGGTTTTCATTATAGCACAGACGGCACCGGTTTGGGGGCTGCCGGCCCGGCTTTGCTCCCCCCTGGCACCCCCTGCAAAGCGGCCTGCAAAGCCGGGCGGAGGCCCAAAAACTGTCCAAACCAACCAAAAATCCGCCGGGATGCCGCCGGACGATTTTGGCAATGCGCCTATTGCGTTTTGCCTTTGCGGCGGCTATAATGGACACATAACAGCAAGGGCGCTGCGAATAGTTTCGCAGCGCCCTTTGTGGTATAACCAGCCGCGGGGCAAAGCATGCCTTCCCGGCGGAAAAGGGCGGCGCTGCGGCTTTTTGCCGTGCCTGTCCGGAGTTTGTAAAGGAGTATGAAGTATGGCAGCAACCGTTATGGAGATCTACGGCAGCAAAGTCTTCAACGAGCATGAGATGCGCGAGCGTCTGCCCAGCTCGACCTACAAGAGCCTGAAGGCTACCATCGAGAAGGGCCAGCCGCTGGATTTGGACGTGGCGAACGTCGTGGCCAGCGTGATGAAACGCTGGGCCATCGAGCAGGGCGCCACCCATTACACCCACTGGTTCCAGCCGCTGACCGGCATCACCAGCGAAAAGCACGACGGCTTCGTCAGCCCGCAGGCCGACGGCACCGCCATCATGGAATTTTCCGGCAAGGAGCTCATCAAGGGCGAGCCGGACGCTTCCACCTTCCCCTCCGGCGGCCTGCGCGCCACCGCCGAGGCCCGCGGCTACACCGCCTGGGACCCCACCAGCTACGCCTTCGTCAAGGACGACGTGCTGTGCATCCCCACGGCGTTCTGCTCCTACACCGGCGAGGCGCTGGACAAAAAGACCCCGCTGCTGCGCTCGATGACTGCGCTGTCCAACCAGGCGCGCCGGGTGCTGCACCTGTTCGGCAAGGATGTGGACCGGGTCTCCACCACCGTCGGCCCGGAGCAGGAATATTTCCTGGTCCGCAAAGAGGACTACGACAAGCGGCTGGACCTGGTGCTGACCGGCCGCACGCTGTTCGGCTCGGCGCCGTCCAAGGGCCAGGAGCTGGAGGAACATTACTTCGGCGTGATCCGCCCCGTTGTCTCCGAGTTCATGAAGGATCTGGACGAGGAGCTGTGGAAGCTGGGCATCCCCGCCAAGACCAAGCACAACGAGGTCGCCCCCTGCCAGCATGAGCTGGCCCCCATCTACGACACCGCCAACGTCGCCATCGACCACAACCTGCTGACGATGGAGATGATGAAGAAACTTGCCGCCCGCCACGGCCTGGTCTGCCTGCTGCACGAGAAGCCGTTCGAGGGCGTCAACGGCAGCGGCAAGCACAACAACTGGTCGCTGGGCACCCCGGACGAGAATCTGCTGGACCCCGGCGACACCCCCATGCAGAACCTGCAGTTCATGGTATTTTTGACCGCCGTCATCAAGGCGGTGGATGAATACGCCGACCTGCTGCGCACCGCCGTGGCCACCCCCGGCAACGACCACCGCCTGGGCGCCAACGAGGCCCCGCCGGCCATCA
>HBJMC02800__coassemble_139_pt1 | contig 46246 bp, 38 predicted proteins | sample HBJMC02800__metabat2_low_PE_013 | metagenome-assembled genome bin HBJMC02800 | reverse complement strand
GGGATTCCAAATCAGAAACGGTATATGTCTTTATATCCCTACAAAGCTCTATGCTTCGTCCTCTTAACAACGCCATTGGTTACGCAAATCCACATATCTCTACACAAGTGTTTACAAAGTTGGTGTAAAAATGGTGTGGTAGGTGGTGTAGCTCTCAGACTGGGATACCCAGTTTTCCGCTCAGCTTGCTTGCAGCATTCGCCTTTGCCTGCTGTGTTACCTCCGCGTAAATTTTCATGGTCGTTGAAATGTCTGCGTGCCCCATGATGTCTTGAATAATTTTCAGGTTTGTTTCGACCTCACAAAGGCGGGTGCAGAAGGTGTGGCGCAAGTTGTGGCATGAAAACGCTGGCAAATAGAACGGTTCTCGCCGTTCAGTAGCCGCCCGTTCAAGCTCTTTGTCATTATAGGCATTGACAATGCGGCCAATTGCGCGGTTCACTGTCTGCGGGTTTTGCGGAAAACCGTAACGGTTCAAGAAGATGAAATCGTGCAGCCCTTCAATTTCATACTGTGAGGTCAGCCCGACTTCCTCCTGATGTTCCCTTTCTTGCAGCAGCGCCTCTCGCACTTCATCAACCAACGGCACCGTCCGTTTTCCCGCTGCCGTTTTCGGTGTAGAGAGCGTGAAATAGCATTTTCCGGCCTCGTGCTGATGGTAGACAAGATTGTGATGGATAAGAATCACGGCATTCTCAAAATCAACATCCGACCAGCACAAGCCGACCGCTTCCGAGATGCGGCATCCCGTTCCAAGCAGAAAGGTGAAAATGGGAAGCCAGTGGCGGTATTGCGGCGTATCTTTGATAAAATCAAGGAACGCCTGTTCCTGCTGAATCGTCAAAGCGTGGCGCTTAGGCGTTTCATAGTGGAAAGCCGCCTTAATAGAAGCGTACACCCCATCCGTCGGGTTGCTGCGCAGGTACTCGTCATCGACCGCAACGGCAAAGACTTGATGCAGAACATTGTTGATGGTGTCAAGCGTATTGATCGCCATCCGCCGATTGCGCAGAATGTCAGTATAGAAGTGCCGCACGTCCGACTTTCGCACCTCTTTGACCTTCATGGTGCCGATAGAGTTTCTGACGAAGCGGTCATACATATACACATAGTTTACAAGCGTGTGCTCCTTGATACCCAACTTGTCTTTGCGCCACAGTTCAAAGACATCGTTGACCGTCACGTTTTCGTCAACCGCCCGGATTCCATCTGCAAGGTCGCGCCGTATCTTTTCCTCTTTGTCTCGCAACCCCTCCAAAGTTGCATCGTAGACCGCCTTTCTTTTCCCGTTGCGGCTTGTCCAGCGGAACATATACAGTCCGTCAGACTTGCGGTAGCATTCGCCGTCCTTGAGAACACGGCCTTTATTGTCCTTTCGTCTACTTGATGCCATTTTGCATTACTCCTTTACAAAAAGGAGCCTTACACCATGAAGTATATCACGCTGCAAGGCTCCTGTCTATGGATTCGTGTTTTGTTAGATTGAATACGCCTTATCGGTATACTCATCCAGTTTGCGGCGTTTGATCAGACGCTTTGTTCCATTCCACAAAACAAAATCGCAATTAGGCTCGTCCGTCATTTTCCGCAATTTATTGATGCCGATACCGGAATAGGCAGCGGCTTCTTCGAGCGTCAGGTTACTTTTCTGCCAAATGGGCACATCGGTATTACTGGCCCGGCTCATTGGTAGGGCCTCCGTTTGTATCAAACGGGCAGTCTCCCTCTACCTCGACCCATTTGTCCAACCCCTGGGCTTGAGCCTGGGTAAAGATATGCTGCTTTCCGCCTGTACCGTTTTGTATCGTAGAATGTGAAACGCCGTCAAAACGGTAGAGGTCATCTTCGAGCTTAGTAACCATCGACGACAAAGTTCGCGGCGGGCAAAGAACATGACCGATATATTTTGTGTTTTGCGCCACACCGTTCAAATCGCTCATGCTTCCGCGCCAAGTTCCTTTGCCAAGCGTCACGGCTTCCCGGATAGCCTGCACGACCTCGTTACTTTCGTATTGTTCTTTTGCGAATTGCGCGTCCAAATCAGCTGCATTGCCTTCCATTTTCCATTTGCACAAGGTCTTGTCAAAACTCAGTGTATATTCATCGCTGGCAATATCGCGCCCGGTGACAGAAAGTCTCGTCTGTCCTTCCATCCGTTTCTCGCGTTCCATGACCATAGCCGTATCAACCACGCCCTGGATGCCGATACCACCAGAAATGCGATTAAAAGGGTCGCTTTCGTCTGCTGTTTTGCGTGTATGATGGATTGCCAGCACGCAGAGCTTATGGCGGTCGGCAAATTCCTTCAAAATACGCATCTCCTTATAGTCGCGCGCGTATTCGTTTTCCCTGCCATTGGAGACGCCGCGAATCATCTGCAAAGTATCAATCACAATGAGCTTAAGTTCTGGCATCTGTAAAATCAACCTGTCCAGAGCGCCAATCAAATCTTGCTGGAGTTCAGGGGCTTCCGTCAAAAAATTGAGTCCATCTGGTATCGGTTCACCCTGCGCCACAATTTTCAAACGGGACTGTAACCGAGCGGGAGTATCTTCGAGCGCCATGTACATCGTTTGACCGGGGTGGGTTGTAAAACCAAGAAAGTTTCTACCCGATGCGACCGAGTAACACAAGTCAAGGGCAAGCCAAGATTTACCGTATTTCGGCGGGCTTGCCAAGAGGGCAAAGCCCGTAGGTAAAAGTGCATTTACAATAAATTCCGTGGGGGCAATATATTTCCCCATCAACTCTTTCGCCGAAAAAACCTTAAGCGGGCTTACAGCTTCCTGTTCGGGAACGGCGTGATCACGCTGCTCCCGCTCAGACCACACCGGCGTGTTGTCGGCAAGAGTTTCCACATTTTTGATGGCTTCGTCACCGAATTTTGAGATATAGTCAGAGATGTCACCGTGCTCCGGCATGTCAGCCCAGAGTTCACGCAAATCCAGCACTTTAACAGAGGCAACCACCGGCGCGATTTTGCAGGCTTCTTCTTCCATGTATTGGCGGCCAATCTCGTCGTTGTCGCCGAGAATGATAACATGTCGGTCGCGGAACCACTCAACGTACCCGGCCCGGAACTTGCCGGGGCCTGCTCCATCCGGCGTACAGACAGCCGGAAGCTTCAGGCGCATCAAGGTATCAGCGTCTTTTTCACCCTCTACAATGTAGATGGGCTTCCCCTTCGGATAGTTTGCCAAGATGTTCAAATTATAAAGCAGACAGACGCCCTGCGGCTTTTTCCAGATCGTCTTGCCGTCCTCATCCTCATAGCGCCAAGTGAAAGATTTGTCATCATAGCGCACCTTCTCGGCACGTTTGCCGCCGTTGGCGTCATAATAGTTGTACACAGCCGTGATACTCTTGCGCGGCTTTGTGTTTTGCGGTGCCATAAGGTCTTGCAGCGTCAATCCCACCTCTTCCAGCACATCCTTTGTCTCGCAGCCAGCCATACATTTGAGCAATATGCCGCCGTTGTCGGCAGGCCGAATCATCAAGCTCGGTTTTTTGTCATCATGTGCCGGACACCGGCAGCGGTATCCGTTACCACTCTTATGTACGCCGTTAAAATGTGCAACAACATCACTTATTGTCATAGCTACGCCTTTCTTTTGAGGTCAATCCACCATTATAATGTGCTTTTCTCCGCCTGTGCGACGCATTTGCACCTGCCTTGCACTGAGCGGAGGTCTTTCTGCTTTTAATTTTATTTACTTTGCAACAATGTGCTATATTTTTTTATATTTTTTTTGATTTTTTTGAGTTCCATGAAAATCTGCCCATGTTTCAACGGAAACCTACTCAAACAACTTATATAAAGGTTGTAACAAAGAATCCCTATTAGAGAATTGGCGAGAAAAAATCCGTCAGAAGAAACACCCCATAAGGTGCATCTCTGGCGGATTTATATTTGCAGCCATGCCAATATGGCGTTGAGCTGTTCACGAAAAAGTGATAAAATGGATGCGTACATTTACGGTTGGGAGGTAGTAAAGTGGCGATTTGCTATGACCGCTTATTCCATCTGATGATCGACAAAAAAATGAACAACGCACAGCTGAAAGAAAAGGCGGGCTTTAGCGCCAACATTATCACTCGCTTAAAACGAAATGAATATGTTTCCATTGAAAGCATCGAGAAGATTTGCCGCGTGATGGGGTGCGGCGTGGACGATATTTTGGAGTTTGTGCCGGAAGAAAACAACGTGGGTCAAGCCAGCACTGCAAAATAATGACGGGCAAAGCGATCAAGTCCGAAATATAAGACAGTAGATGTTGTATCATAGAGGCAACACAGCAACGCCATAACGAAAGGTAAGGAAAACAGCAAATGGCTGACAAAAAAATTATGGACGCGATGTGGGACGATTCTCCCGTCGATGTATCCACAGAGGTAAACTTCATCTGGTCTATTGCAAACAAACTGCGCGGTACATATCAGAGTGACAAATATAAAGATGTCATCATCCCGATGGTCATCATCCGCCGCTTTGAGTGTGCCTTGGCCCCCACCAAGGCCAAGGTCGTGGAGATATATAAGGCCAACCCAAGTTATCCGGCCAAGGCCATGTACCGCCTGTCCGGCTTCCAGTTCTACAACACCAGCGAATTTGATCTGGCGGAGCTGGTCAATGACTCCGACCACTTGGCAGCAAATTTTAAATCGTATATCCAAGGGTTTTCTGCCAATGTTCAAGATATTATCAAAAGCCTGGACTTTGATAAGCAGATTGACAAAATGGATAAGAACAACCGCCTGCTCTCGGTGGTCAAGGCGTTCTCCGAACTGGATCTGAATCCTCGCACCATTGACAATGTGAAGATGGGATACATCTTTGAAGACCTAATCCGCAGATTTTCTGAAAATGCTGAAGCTGGCGACCACTACACCGGCAGGGACATCATCAAGCTGATGGTCAATATCCTGCTGGCAGAGGGCTGCGACGACATCTTCGATGATGGCAAAGTCATCACCGTATTGGATCAGGCTTGCGGGACGGGCGGTATGCTCTCCACCAGCTACAATTTCATCAAACGCTATAACCCGTCTGCCGACGTGCGCCTGTTTGGTCAGGAGATCAACCCGGAATCTTACGCCATCTGTCTGGCTGAAATGATGATCAAGGGCCAGAACGCAGAGAACATTTGCTACCAGGACACTATGAAAGCAGACCGCTTCGAGAATACCAAGATGCGGTTTGTCATCGAGAATCCGCCTTTCGGCACCCCGTGGGGCGGCAAGGATGCAGCGGAAGGTGTGGAGCAAGCCGTCCAAGAGGAATATAAAAAGGGCTTCGACGGCCGCTGGGGCGCAGGTCTGCCCGGTTCCGGCGATATGCAGATGCTGTTCCTCCAATCTGCCGTTGACAAGATGGATGATAACTTTGGCCGCGCCGCCATCATTGAAAACGGCAGCCCGCTGTTTTCTGGCGGTACCGCCTCCGGCGAGAGCCAAATCCGCCGCTGGATGTTAGAGCACGACTTGATTGAGGCAATCATCGCGCTGCCAGTCGATTTGTTTTACAACACGGGTATTGCCACCTACATCTGGGTACTATCCAAAAACAAGCGCCCGGAGCGCAAGGGAAAAATCCAACTTATCGATGCGTCCAGCTTTTTCAAAAAGCTGCGAAAAGCTCTGGGCGACAAGAAAAATGAGATTTCTCCCGAAGACCGCACAGCTATTACAAAGCTGTATGCGGATTTTGAAGAAAACGAATACTGTAAAATTTACCCCAATGAGGAGTTCATCTACCGAGAATATACGGTGATGCAGCCTCTTCAGCGCAGCTATGCCATTACACCGGAGCGCGTTGAAGCGATGCTCTCCAAGGGATCGCTGTCTTCCCTGTATGACCAGGCGAAGGTAGATGAAATTGAAAATATGGAGGAACCCACCGGCAAGGATTTGAAGAAGCTGAAAAACTACCAGAACAATCAGCCGGTCTATGAAGCCATCCTTGCTGCACTGAAAGAAGCTGTATCGGATGAAGTCTATCTCTCTCTGGCGGCGTTTATGCCGGTGCTCACCGAGGTGCTGGCGAATGTGACCACAGACAAAAAGCTGCTGGATAAGATCGCCGATGGGCTCTCTGTAATGGACAAGTCTGCTGAAATCCAGCGTGATCGCAAGGGAAATATCCTATATGATAAGGAAACCAAGGACACTGAGATCGTGAAGTGGGACGAAAGTATTGAGGACTACATGGCACGGGAGGTCCTGCCATACATCCCGGATGCTAAAGCGTTTTTTGAAGAAGACCTTTCCAAGAAGAAGCCTGTTATAAAAACTGGCGCGGAGATTCCCTTCACCCGCTACTTCTACAAATATCAGCAGCCCGTACCCAGCGAGGAGCTGGAGGCAAAGTTTATGGAGCTGGAACGCTCGGTGTCGGGGCGTGTGGCCAAGTTGTTTGAGTAAGAAGGTAATGGTATGAGAGAAATGAAGGATTCCGGGCTGGTATGGCTCGGCAAAATACCTGCTGGATGGTCACTCACTAAAATCGGCGGACTGTACTCTATTCGTAATGAAAAAGTAAGCGACAAGGATTATCCACCGCTTTCTGTAACAAATAAGGGCATTTTACCGCAATTAGAAACCGCAGCAAAAACCAATGATGGCGATAACAGAAAACTGGTTCGCATTGGTGATTTTGCAATCAACAGCCGCTCTGATAGACGTGGCTCCTGTGGCATTTCTCCGTATAACGGATCTGTGTCACTAATCAATATTGTAATGATGCCGCGGGAAAAAATGGTACCTACATATTATGAGTGGTTGTTTCACACCACTCAATTTGGTGATGAAAATTATCGCTGGGGTCATGGCATTGTAGATGACCTGTGGACGACAGGCTGGCAAGAAATGAAAAAAATCACAATACCTATGCCACCTCTCGACGAGCAAAAACGAATCGCCGACTACCTGAACGCTAAATGTGCTGAGATTGACGCCCTCGCCGCCGATATCCAGACTCAGATCAACACCCTTGAGCAATACAAGAGCTCCGTCATCACCGAAGCGGTCACCAAGGGTCTGAACCCTGATGCGGAGATGAAGGATAGTGGGATTGAGTGGGTGGGAATGATTCCGACGCATTGGATTGTGCATCCTGTCTACTCATATTTCGGCGAACGCAAAAACAAAAATCGGTTTGGTGCGGAAAATAATCTGCTATCATTGAGTTATGGCAGGATTATCCGCAAAGACATCAATACCAGCGACGGATTATTGCCAGAAAGCTTCAACACTTACAGCATTGTGGAAGCCGGGGATATTATTATCCGTCCAACGGATTTGCAGAATGATAAGCGAAGTCTGCGCACTGGCCTGGTAACAGAGCACGGTATTATTACATCTGCATACATCGACCTTTGCCCAATCAAAAAAGTTGATTCGCGATATTTTCATTTCCTGCTTCATGCCTACGACGTAATGAAAGTGTTCTATAATATGGGTAACGGCGTGCGTCAAGGTTTGAATTATTCCGAGTTTTCTCGCTTGATGGTGTTTGAGCCACCTTATAGCGAACAGGTAGATATAGCGAATTACCTTGATGCGAAGTGTGCTGAGGTTGATGGCATCATTGATCAGAAAAAAGAACAGCTTTTAATGTTGGAAGCCTATAAAAAATCGCTCATTTACGAGTATGTGACAGGTAAAAAAATTGTCTCTGAAGGTGCAGCTTCGGTTGGAACTGTTATGATTGACCCCCATGTAATTATGGCTGGAATAATCATTGACCAACTTGGTCAAGAGCAAAAAGGGAAGATACAGATTCAAAAATTGCTGTATCTGTATGATTTTTACCTTGGGATGAATCTCAATACGCAGTATTATCGTTACAACCACGGGCCTTATGACCAAAACCTTGATCGTTATCTGAATATCCTGGTGGCGAATGGCTGGTTCAGAGAAGTATCAGAGGGTGCAATAAAATATGAGAAGGGGAGAAATCATGCCGATTTCTGCGCCAAATACAAAGACGCTTTTGCTGAGTATAGGAGCGGGATGAGCCGACTTATATCTTTCGTGAAAGGCCTGAGGCGAACCAGTCAGATTGAGCGCATTGCAACTGCATTTGCTGTATGGAATGACCTGATTCTGGATGGAGTTAGCAAGCCAACAGATTCCCAAATTATCGATGAAATTCAGACGAACTGGACGCCTAACAAGGCTAATTCTTCCACAGATACATGGGAAGATACTTTGCAAAAGATGAAAAAGCAGGGAATCATTCCCCAAGGACGGGGGCGGCATACCCTGCCCAGGCCTCAAAGAGGTGGATGAAATGAATAATGTTCTTTCGGAAAAGGATTATCAAAAGTTTCTGCTGGAACGCCTGTCACAAGACAACGGCTATGTCATCCGTAAGGCTTCCAATTACGACCGTCTGTTTGCGATGGATCGGGAGATGCTGTTCAAGTTTTTGAACGCCACCCAACCGGATACAATGGACTATCTGCGGAAAATCTATAAGGATGATTTGGAGGATACTATCGTCGGCTTTATCAATGCGGAAACCACCAAGACCCGCGGCAGCTTGATCGACGTGCTGAAACATGGCATTGAAATCTCCAATCGCCAACTGGATTTGATGTACACCAAACCCGCCACCACCTTCAACCCGGAACTGATGAAGAAATATGAACAGAACATCTTCTCTGTGATGGAGGAGGTCTGGGCCAGCGAAAAAGAGCGCATTGATGTGGTCATTTTCCTGAACGGCCTTGCCATCATCTCGTTTGAGTTGAAATGCAACACCGCCGGTCAGTCTTACCAGGATGCCATCTACCAGTACCGTACCGAGCGCAACCCCAAAACTCGTCTATTCCTGTTCAAGGCGGGGTGCCTTGTGAACTTTGCGATGGACTTGGAAGAGGTCTATATGACCACCAAGCTGGCGGGCGACGCAACCTTCTTTCTGCCCTTCAACATGGGCAACGGCGAGGGCGTGACCGCAGGTGCGGGCAACCCTGCCTTTGAGGATCGATACAGCGTGTCCTATATGTGGGAGGATATTCTGACCAAAGATACCATCCTTGACCTCATCAGCAAATTTATTTTTGTTGAGGTGAAGGAAAAGGTCGATGACCAGACCGGCAAAGTAAAGCGGTCAGAAAACTTGATTTTTCCGCGCTACCACCAGCTGGACGTCATCCGCAAACTTCTCGCCGATGTCCGCGTGAACCGCACTGCGCAGAACTATCTGATCCAGCACAGCGCCGGTTCCGGCAAGACAAACTCCATCGCTTGGTTGGCGCACCGGCTGACTTCGCTGCATGATGCGGAGAATAAAATCATTTTCGATAATGTCATCATCGTGACTGACCGTGTGGTGGTCGACCGCCAGCTCCAGAAAGCCATCATGGGTATGGAGCACAAGGCCGGTTTGATCCGGGTCATGGATGATAAGTGCAACTCCGCCGACCTGGCGATTGCACTAAACGGCAACACGAAAATCATCGCTACCACCATTCAGAAGTTCCCCTATATTGTGGATAGTGTAAAGGGGCTGAAAGACAAACATTTTGCCGTTATCATCGACGAAGCCCATTCTTCCACCGCTGGTAAAGACATGGCTGCGGTGACGATGGCCCTGGGCGCTGGCGAGCCGGTCGAAAGCGATGTGGAGGACATGATCACCGATGAAATCCAGCGCAACGGCAAGCAGCCGAACGTCTCGATGTTTGCCTTCACCGCTACGCCAAAACCCACCACCATCCAGCTCTTTGGCCGACTGAACACCAAGGGTCAGCGCGAGGCTTTCCACGTCTACTCCATGAAGCAGGCAATCGAGGAAGGCTTTATTCTCGATGTGCTGCAAAACTTTACGAGATACGAAACCTTCTACCAGATCAACAAGGAGATTGAAGAAGACCCCCGCTGCAAGACCAATGCAGCCAAGCGCCAGATCGCCCGTTTTGTAGAATTGCATGATGTCAACATCGGGCAGCGCATTGAGGTCATTGTTGAGCATTTCCGCACTACCGTCATGAACGAGCTGGGCGGGCAGGCCAAAGCAATGGTCATTACCGCGTCCCGGCAGGCTGCGGTGAAATACCGGCAAGCGTTTGAGGATTACATTACGAAAAAGGGGTATGAGGGCATCCATGCGCTGGTAGCCTTTTCCGGCAAAGTAAAGCTCCCGGATGATGAAACGGAATATACGGAGGCTTCCTTGAATGGCTTCCCGGAAGACCGGCTCACAAAGGAATTTGATACCGATGCCTATCAAGTGCTTCTGGTCGCCAACAAATATCAAACAGGATTCGACCAACCGAAGCTGTGTGCCATGTATGTGCTAAAAAAGCTGCGCGGCGTGAACGCAGTTCAAACGCTGTCCCGGTTGAACCGCATTTGCCCGCCTTACGATAAAAAGACTTTTGTCTTGGACTTCGTAAACAGCTACGAGGACATAAAAGCCGCATTTGCGCCCTATTACACGACCACGCTACTGTCCAACTCTGTGACGCCAAGCGCCATTTACGACCTGGAGGCCAAGATCGACGCTTACGCGCTTTTTGATCCGGCGGATATTGAAAGCGCCAACGAAATCCTGTACTCCGAAAAGGTCACCGGTAAGCAGAAGCAGCGTCTGACTTTCTTCTTGCAGAAGAGCAAAAAGCTGCTTGACCACTACGAATACGAGGAACAGCGCGAGGCGGTCGCGGCCATGCGCAGCTTTGTCCGCTACTATGAGTTCCTTTTGCAGGTATCCTGTTTCGAGGATCACGACCTGCACAAGAAGTATAACTTCATCACATACCTGCTGGCGTACATCAATATCAAACACCCCGGCCCCGGCTTTAACCTGGACGGGAAAATCCAAGCATCCAACTTTGTGCAGAAAAAGGGCGAGGAACACGTTTCCCCCAACTTGGTGGCAAAGCCGGTAGTGAAGCTGCCCACGGCAGAGTACTTCGGCCTGACAGAGGATAAGGAACAGCGGCTGTCAGAAATCATTGATGAAATCAACAGCCGAACCGGGAAATCGTATGATAACGATGTGGTAGTCAAAGCCATGCTGCAAATCCGCGACATTTTGATGAAGTCGGATAAGTTGAAGACCAGTGCTAAAAACAATACGCAAAAAGACTTTGAGTTCACTTATTTTGACGATATTGATGACGCATTGATCGAGGGACTTTCGCAAAACCAGGATTTTTTCTCTCTGCTCCTGTCCAACGAGGAAATGAAACGGCAGGTGCTGGGTATCTTTGCGGAAGAAATCTATAAAAGTTTGCGTGAAGCAAATTGAAAAAGGAGGGAGTATGCTTGTTTTGGGTCACTTATGATACGCTTCATTGGTATCCCCGGAAGCACTTGTAAAAAGGCATAAGCCCGAACTTAAAGCCGAGTAAAACGCGGCGGTGGACTGTTCCACCGCCGCGTTATTTTGCTGGTGTTTTAGCCTTCGCTATCTTTTTGGCGTCCAAATTCGCACCAACTGCATTTTGCACATTCTGGCTTTTCACCACATGGCACCGGGCCGGTATCAGAATCATAAGGACAGCTATAATAATCGAACATCTTTTTCTCCTTTGAAAGTGCATTTATAAATATTGCCTACTCTCACTCGGCTGGTTTTCTCTGTTGTTCGGTTTATTCGGCTGGTTCCATCTTGACCATGCAATCGCCGCACAAAATATTTACGATCTTGGTGGCGCGCACGCTCTGGTGGCAGATGGGGCAGATATATTTGCGGGTGCTGCTGGGTTTCTTCGCTGCGCCGGTACCGCCGCTGGCCGTCCCTTTGGGTAAGGCTCCCATGATGTCCCAAATGCTGACCCCCTCGACCATCATTAGGTCTTGCCAGCCTTGCTGTTCTACAAAATTCAGCAGGTCAAGGCCGGGGCTGGTAATTGTCCAACCATATTTTTTGTGGTGTGCGATTTCCAGCCCGTGCTGTTCTGCAATCGCCTTGAATCGTTTGTTGTGGTAGCTGTTCCCGCTGCCGCTGGTGTCTTTGATGTCGTGCTCGGCGGCATACAGGTGGCACATTTCGTGCAGAAGCGTGGCGCAGGTTTCTTCAATGGGGCGGTTCAGCGTCGCGCTGTTGAGGTTGATTTCGTAGCGGCGGGCGTCCCCGGCCTGCCAAACCTTGTCGCAGGTAAAGTGCCCATACGCGCCAACGGTCTTTTTGAGACTGATGACCACCTCTGGCAGTTCGTTGCCAAAGAAATGAGCATTCAGTGCGCGGAACATTTTTTCGAGTTGTCCCGCAACGCGGGAAGTCTTGACGGTCTGTTTCATAGTTTTGTCCTTTCTAAAAATGCGTTTTTAACATCCGCAAAAGCGGTTTGCAGGTTTGACCCCTGCCGGCGAAAAGAAAAAGTAAAGCCCTTGCCAGATTGTCAGCCAAACATGGAATATCGCAGCATTTATGCGAGAATATGCCGTGAAAGTTGGTTGACAAGATGGCAAGGGTTTATATACTTTTTTGAGCGGCAGGGTCACGCTTTCCCCTCCACCGCAGTGGACAAAACCTTTCCGTTTATTACCGTTTCATATCGTTGATACCGTTGGTGACCGTTGACAGGTGCGCACAAGAGCAACGATTACCAACGGTATCAACGGTTTCAACGATGTGAGAAACGAATTGGTAAATTCATCAAAAATATACATTTCGTATTGTTGACATATTTATATACATATTGTATAATATAAATATATTTAACGATAAGGAGAACTTTTTATCATGAAACGCTTTTTTGTATCGACAAAAGAAAGTGACGACCTTATTTCCGCTGCGGTACAGCATACCGGGCAGAAAATTGGCTCCATCATCAATACTTCTATCAGCAACGCGCATCTGCCGACTTCGCCCACACTGCTGTTGGAAGCGCAATATACCTTGGAAAGGCATCTAAAAAACGAATCTGACCCGTGGGAAATCAAGCAATCCATTTCGCGTGGCATTAGCTGGCTTGGCAGCCACCCCATCAGTGATAATGCGATTCTGATTGATGTATTTTCCAAGTACGCGTTTGGGGCAAACGCGCCCTCCGGCCCGCTTGACGGCAATGAGTATGTGCGCAGCCTGTTTGATCAGGTGCTCGCTCTTTTGCGTGAGTGCGTTCCTGATTATACCCCTTCCGCAACGGGATATGACGTTCTGGTTGCAGACATTTTGGATAACTGGTCGAGCCTTTGGCGCGAGAAGGTTGTTTACGAAGTGCTTAGCACCATTGTCTTTACAAAGGAACCTTATGTGCCGTTCGATTGGTTTGAATGTGTGACCATCCTGCGCACAATGGATGGCGTGGCCTGGCAGCAGTGGAGCATTGCGTGATGCCGTGCGTGCCATCCCATGGGGGAAGCAACGCCGACAAGGCGTTGCGCCGGGGGCCGCAGCCCCCGGACTCTGGCGACCGTTAGGGCGTCAGAGATGGGAGTCCAGAGGGGTCACGCCCCTCTGGCAAGGTAAGGCCCCGATGGGGCCGGTGGAAGTTTGCGCCGCAAACTGCCATACCTTGTATGGTGAATCAGTCCGCCGTGAAATGGGGAGCTTCGTTTTGCTGCACATTTCACCGGGACGGATTTGCCATGACCCGTCCGCAGACGAAAGGAAAGGAGGCTGCCGAAGTGGCAAGCGTAGAAAAGTTCGCAGCCGGTGCGGTGCGCAATCAGTTGCGGCACAACCTGCGTGAAATCAAACATTCCAGCAACGCAGATATTGACCCGAGCCGAAGGGGACAAGATTATATTTTGTCCCCTGATCGGGGCATGAGCGATTACGACTACTTCAAAGAAAGGCTCGGTCAGTTGTATGTGTACGGGCGGGATGATGTCAAAGTTATGGCAGGTTGGGTCGTTACCGCGCCGCAGGATTTGGCAACGGAACGGCAAGAGGCGTTTTTCGCCGCCACCTACGATTTTCTTGAAAATCGTTACGGCGCGGAAAACGTCGTGCAGGCGGTTGTCCACGATGACGAGAGCGGACAGCCGCACCTGCATTTTTGCTTCATCCCGGTCGTAGAGGACAAAAAGCACGAGCAAGGAGAAAAGGTCTGCGCCAACGATGTGCTTGACCGGCGTGAGCTTCGGAATTTTCATCCTGATCTGCAAAAGTTCCTTGACGAGAATGGGTTGGAAGATGCCCGCGTTATGAGCGGTGTTACCCAGCGACAGGGCGGCAACCGTACCGTAGCCGAACTCAAAGCCGAACGTGCAATAGAGCACGAAAAGGAGCGTCAATCTTTGTACTTTGGCGAATCCAATGAGGACGGGCGGTTACACTTTTGAGGTACACGATGGAACAGGCAACAAAAATAATCAGCGCATATCTGTATGGTGCAATCGTTTTGATGCTGGCAGTGCTGGCACTTGTTCTTTATATGAGAGGTCAATCCCAGCATTGGCACAATCCCTTTGAACGCAGAGAACTGGCTTACCGCCCAAAAGAGCGGGCACATGGTGTAGTAATCGGCAAGAAATTTGGCTTGGTTGCCTACTCGCCTGAACAGGACGAAGGCCACATTCTGGTGTTGGGGCCGTCCGGCACAGGTAAAACCAGCGCCCTTTTGATTCCAACCTTGCGCAGTTGGCAAGGCACCGCCCTGGTGGTCGATATATCCGGCGACATTGCTTCCCATGTGGATGTGCCGAACAAAATCGTTTTTGACCCAACCTCTGACAACTGTATCCCATACGATGTGTTTTTCTCGATAGACGAAGCACCTGATGAAACCGAAAAGCAGGAGCGACTGGAACAACTCGCTTATTTATTGCTTCCAGATAAATCGAAGGATAGTGAAACTGGCGCTTTCTTCACCATGAACGGGCGGAAGATGTTGTCCGCTGCATTGGTTTGTTATTACGGAATGGGCTGGGACTTCGTAACCATCTGTGAACATTTCCTCTCGCACGATTGGCGGTCGTTGCTGAACGACATTGCCAAGCAAGAAAACAAAGCTGCCAATATGTACATCAGCAGCTTTGTTGGAACGAATGAGAAAAATACCGCAGGCTGCAAACAGTCGGCAGACGACGCCGTCAAGCTGTTTGCTATGAACGCTAAAATTAAAAATGCACTTCGGAAAGTGCCAAGCTATGAAAAATCCATCAGCCCGGCGACACTGGAACATAACAGCATCTATATCTACATCCCCGATGAAAAGCTCAAAATCTATGGCGACCTGCTGCGCATCATCACAGCGCAGTCGATGGAATATTTCTCGTCCCGCCCCAAAGAGAACCGGCAAATGATTCTGTTCTGCCTGGATGAGTTTGCGTCCTTCGGCAAACTGCAAATCACCGAGGCGCTGCGCAAGCTCCGCAAGCGGCATATCCGTATCATGGTGCTGACCCAATCACTGGCTGACCTGGATATGATTTATGGTAAAGACGAGCGCAAGGCCATGATGGGAAACTTCAAATTTACGATACTGCTCGGCTGCAAGGGCACCGAAACACAGGAATACTTTTCTAAAATGATTGGCGAAAAGAAGCCACTGTTGGATACAGACCCCAACAAAAAGAACGACCCCATCATCAAGCCGGAAGACCTTTCGCATTTGGGGCAAGAGCTGTTTGTCCTAAGTGATGATGGGGCTGTTCGGTTAAAGAAAAACTACTACTTCAAATAAAAAATCAGCCTCAAGCATAGGCTGAGGCTGATAAAGATTGTTGCGCTATTTTACACCACGAAGCGTAAGGCTCCTTCGTTTTCAATAGAAATGGTGTATTCGTGGTGTAACATCGGCGAAAAGCCGGGGCGAAGCGATTAGTTTTTAACTATATATCGTTTCTTTTTCCGCCGTTAGTTGTCCAGCGGCTTCATCGTGGGGAACAGCAGCACGTCGCGGATGGAGGCCGAGTCGGTCAAAAGCATGACCAGCCGGTCCAAACCGAAGCCCAGGCCGCCCGTGGGGGGCAGGCCGTACTCCAGCGCGTTGATGTAGTCGTAGTCCACCTGGGCCTTGCAGCCCGGCTCCAGCGCCTTGCGCTCGGCCACCTGGCGCTCGAAGCGTTCCTTCTGGTCGATGGGGTCGTTCAGTTCGCTGAAGGCGTTGCCAAACTCGGTGCAGTTGATGAAATACTCAAACCGCTCGGTAAAGGCGGGGTCGTCCGCCTTGCGCTTGGCCAGCGGGCTGATCTCCACCGGGTAGTCGTAGATAAAGGTAGGCTGGATCAGCTTGTCCTCCACGTAAGCGTCAAAGAAAGCCGCCAAAATGCTGCCGCGGGTGGGGATCTCCGGCAGCTCGACGCCGTGCTGTTTGGCGCAGGCGACGGCGTCCTCGTCGGAGGCCCAGTCGTGGTAATCCACGCCGGAATACTTTTTGACCGCCTCCGCCATGGTCAGGCGCTCCCAGTGGCTCATGTCGATCTGCTGGCCCTGGTAGGGGATGACCAGGCTGCCGCAGACGTTCTGCGCCAGCCGCTTGTACAGCTCCTCCACCAAATCCATCATGCCGTGGTAGTCGGTGTAGGCCTGGTACAGCTCAACGGTGGTGAACTCCGGGTTGTGGCGGGGGTCCATGCCCTCGTTGCGGAAGATGCGGCCCACCTCATAGACGCGGTCCATGCCGCCCACCACCAGCCGCTTGAGGTACAGCTCGGTCTCGATGCGCAGCACCATGTCCATGTCCAGGGTGTTGTGGTGGGTGATGAAGGGCCGGGCCGCCGCGCCGATCTCGAACGGGGTCAGGATGGGGGTGTCCACCTCCAGGTAGCCCTTGCCGTCCAGGTAGGCGCGGATCTCCTGCAAAATGCGGCTGCGCTTGACAAAGGTCTCCTTCACGTCGGGGTTGACGATCAGGTCCAGATACCGCTGGCGGTAGCGGGCCTCGCGGTCGGTCAGGCCGTGGAACTTCTCCGGCATGGGCAAAAGGCTCTTGGCCAGCAGCGTGATCTCGGTGGCGCGGACGCTCAGCTCGCCAGCCTTGGTGCGGAACACCTCGCCCCGGCAGCCAATCACATCGCCCACGTCCAGCTTTTTGAAGGCAGCGTAGGGCTCGTCGCCCAGCACGTCGCGGCGGGCAAAGATCTGGATATCCCCCTTGCCGTCCCGCAGGTGGGCAAAGCTGGCCTTGCCCATGACCCGCTTGGACATCATGCGGCCGGCCAGGCAGACGATGCGCCCGGTCTCGGCCTCGGCGGGCAGGTCGGCGTACTCGGCCTTCAAATCAGCCGAGAATGCGTCCTGGGGGTAGCTGGTGATGGTGTAGGGGTCCTGCCCGGCGGCCCGCAGGTCGGCCAGTTTCTGGCGGCGCACCGCGGCCTGCTGGCTGATGTCCTGCTCCGGGGCGCGGGGCGGCTTTGCGTTATTTTGTTCCATGGGGCATTTTCCTTTCCTCTCGATGCGGGCCGGGGTCCGGCGCGGGGCCGGTCTCAGCGGCTGCGGCTGACGCCGAGCACCTTATAGGTGATGATGTTGCCGTTGGGCAGCGTCACATCCACGCTGTCGCCGGCCTTTTTGCCGATCAGCGCAGAGCCCACCGGGCTCTCGTCGCTGATGCGGTTGGCGTCCACGTCGGCCTCGGTGGAGCCGGTGATGTCGTACTCCTCGGCTTCGTCCTCGTCGTCGCCCTCGGCCAGAATGCGCACATGCATGCCAATGGAGACGGTGTCGTGGGACAGGGTGCTGTCGTCAATGACGCGGGCCACCTTCAGGGTAGCTTCCAGGTCGGCGATGCGGGCCTCGACCATCGCCTGCTCTTCCTTGGCGGCGTCGTACTCGGCATTCTCGGACAGGTCGCCGTAGCCGCGGGCGACCTTGATTTTATCTGCCACTTCCTTGCGCTTGACGGTGCGCAGGTTGTTCAGTTCTTCCTCCAGCTTTTTCAGACCCTCGTGGGTAACAACGATCTCTTTTGCCATAGCCGGTTTTCTCCTTAAACAGTAAAAGTTGTGCGGCCCGTCGGGCCGCACCAGTTTTTATATTATACCGATGGAATGTGTCGCTGTCAAGTCGTTTCCCCGCCGGGCGCGGGGGCGGTTTGTTCCCGTATGGATACAAATCGGACGAATTTGGCCGTATAATAAGGAATAGACACCCGACCGCAGCCGCCCGCCCCAAAAAGTGCGGCGCGCCCGGCCAATGCCAAAGGAGGCACTATCCCGTGAGACCCATCCTGATCGTGGACGACGAGGAAGCCATCGCCCGGCTGGTCCGCCGCACCCTGACCGACGCCGGCTACCCCTGCCAGGCCGTCACCAGCAGCGCCCTGGCCGCCGACCTGCTGGAGCAAAACCGCTATGACCTGGTGCTTTTGGACGTGATGATGCCCGGCATCGACGGCTACGACCTGCTGCGCTACCTGCTGCCCACCGGCACGCCCTGCATTTTTCTGACCGCCAAAGGCAGCCTGTCCGACCGGGTGCAGGGGCTGCACATGGGGGCGGACGATTACATCGTCAAGCCCTTTGAGCCTGCCGAGCTGGTGGCGCGGGTGGAAAGCGTGCTGCGCCGGGCCGGGCGGGGCAGCCTGCAGTTTACCGCCTGGGACGTGGTGGTGGAAACCGCCTCCTGCCGGGTGACCCGCGCCGGCAAACCGGTGGCCCTGACCCCCAAGGAGTACGACCTGCTGCTGCTTTTGCTGCGCAACCGGGGCTGCGTGCTCTACCGCGACTACCTGTACGAGACCATCTGGGGCGAGGACGAGATGCTGGACAACACCCGCACGCTGGACACCCACATCCAGCGCCTGCGCCGCAAGCTGGGGTGGGAGGACAAGATCACCACCGTCCACCGGGTGGGCTACCGGCTGGAAAGCGAGGAGACAAACCGATGAAACGCCTTTTGCCCGCCCTGCTTTGCGCCGCGCTGCTGGCCGGCTGCGGGGCCGATGCCGCCGCCCCGGCAGGGCCAAAGCCCGCGCCGGAGACCGCCGAGACCGCCGAGCCCCTGCCGCAGGGGGCGCTGCGCCTTGTGTGGCAGGGCGGCGACACCCATGCCATGGGCGGCAGCACCGTCTATGGCGTGGACAGCGGCTACTATTACGACGCCCGCTTTTTGACCGGGCTGGACCTGGACACCGGCGTGCTGGGGCTGGTGTGCGCCAAGCCCGGCTGCGCCCACACCGACGCAGGCTGCGATGCCTGGCTGGGTCCCAGCCCCGCCGACGGCTATACCATCGCCCAGTGCGGCGCCTTTGCCGAAGGCGGCAAACTGTACCGGGTGTATGTGACCGCGCCGGACCACGGCGGCGGCGCGGCGTACAGCACGCTGACCGTCAGCGCATTGGACGGCAGCGGCCAGACCCTGCTGTGCGAGGGCTTTGCCCCCGACGGCAGCTGCCTGGACATCGCCTGGCTGGCGGATGACACCGCGCTGTACGCGGTGGCCGAGTCCAACCCGCCCCGCGCCGACGGGCAGAGCAGCGAGCGGACAGCGGTGCTGCGCATCTCCAAAACCGACGGCAGCGTGCAGCGTCTGTTTGACTGGCCCGCCGGCGGCGAGATGCCCACCGCCACCCCGCGGCTGTTTGCCGCAGCGGTGTGCGGCGGCCGGCTGGTACTGGGCCAGTCCCGCCCGCCCAAGGCCCATACCGGCAGCATGGCCGGCGACGCTGCCGCGAGCCGCATCACCTGGCACGTTTTGGACCTGGGCACCGGCACGCTGGGGGACGCTTTGCCCCTGGCGGACGAGGGGCATCTTTTGGAGCTGCGGGACGGCGCCGCCTGGCAAATTGACGACGGCGGCACCCTGACGGTGCAGGATCCGCTGACCGGCGATGTGCTGCGGCAGTACCCTGGCCTTTGGCCGGCGCAGCTGGAGCCGACCGCGGTCTTTGCGGTGACGGACCGTTACATCGCCATTGACGGCGCGGCGCGTTCCGCCCCGCAGGACGGCAGCCCTTTGTATCAGCCGCACCGCCTGGTGTTTGACCGGGCGGACGGCAGCCTTGTGCGTGAGCTGCCCGCCACCTGGTGGAAGGACGGCGCCGAGGCCTGCCTGCCGGCCCTGTACGCCCAAAACGGCAGCCGGGCGGCCCTGCTGGTGGACAGCCGCACCGCGACCGCCGCCGACGTGGGGCAGGACGGCAGCGTTTACACCCATCCTTCCGAAAGCCCGGTCTACGCCGTGATCGGGCTGGAAGAGTATTTGGACGGCAGCCAGGACTGGACGCTTTGCACCCCGCCCGACCTGGGCCCCGTCGGCCCCGCCGCCACCCGGTGACCCAGGGTGCATCGGATAAAGAAAAAGCGCCGGGGATTTTTGGGATGCCCCGCCCCGGACACAGCCGAAAGGAGCTGCCGCCGATGAAGTTTTCCACAAAGCTCAGCCTGAGCTTTACCGCACTGCTGGCCGCCGGCCTGTGCGCCGTGGGGCTTGCGATGGTGGGCCGCAGCTTTGCCGACAGCCTGGCCTCCGCGGCCGAAACCGCCGGCACGCGGCAGTACAGCGAAGCCTACGCCATCACCCGCACCGTGCTGGCCGTAGCCCCGGACGCGGACGGGCAGTACCAGCCCTGGGACCTGGCCGCCGCGGCGCAGAACTACGCCGAAAGCACCCCCGGCAGCAGCCTGGCGCTGTTTCTGGACGGGTCCGCCAGCGTCTACTCCAACCTGCCGCAGCAGATCCCCCGCGCCACGCTGCTGGAGGTACTGGCCGCCGGGCGGGACCAGACCACCCTGGCCCGCGCCGGCAGCGGCACCTGGCTGCTGCTGGCCCTGCCGCTGAACATCCCCGGCCGGGAGGCGGTGCTGGTCAGCGCCTGCGATGTGTCCGGCGTGTTTGCCAGCCGGGACGCCCAGCTGGCCGCCTGGCTGGCGGCTACGCTGGCGGTGCTGGCGGCGGGGGCTGCGGCCAGCGCGGCGGTCAGCCGCCGCCTGACCGCGCCGCTGACCCGGCTGCAGCAGGCCAGCGGGCAGATCGCCGCCGGGGACTACGCCAGCCGCACCGCCGTGGACACCGATGACGAGATCGGCGCGCTGAGCCGCAGCTTTGACGAGATGGCCGCCGCGGTGGAAAGCCGCATCGCCGCGCTGGACGAGAACGTGCGCCGCCAGAAAGACTTTGTGGCGGCCTTTACCCACGAGATCAAGACCCCCATGACCGGCATGCTGGGCTACGCCGACCTGATGCGCGCCCGCCCCCAAAGCGCCGAGACCCAGCGGGAGGCCGCGGGCTATATCTTCCGCGAGACCCGCCGCCTGGAGGAGCTGAGCCGCAAGCTGCTGGCCCTGATGGGCCTGGAGCGCCGCGCCGACGGGGAGGAAAGCGCCATCCGGCTTTGCCCCGTCACCGACCGGGCGCTGTTTGCCCGGCTGGCCCGCAGCCTGCCGGACGCCGAAGGCGCCGCGCTGGAGTTTGCGCCCTGCGGCTGCACCGTACTGGGCGACGCCGCGCTGCTGGACGACCTGCTGCGCAACCTGATCCGCAACGCCCTGCACGCCTGCGAAGGGCGGCAGAACGGCCGCGTGACCGTGTCATGCCAAGCGCAGGACGGCCTGGCGGCGTTCACCGTGGCAGACAACGGCTGCGGCATCCCCGCCGCCGACCTGCCCCGCGTGACCGAACCGTTTTACATGGTGGACAAGTCCCGCGCCCGCGCCGGCGGGGGCAGCGGCATCGGGCTGACGCTGTGCGCCCGCATCGCCGCGCTGCACCACAGCCGGCTGGAACTGCAAAGCCGGGAGGGCTGCGGCACCACCGTCACCTTCCGCCTGCCGCTGGCGGACCCGCCTGAGGAGGCCGACCATGCTGACTGAAATGTTCTCCCGCCTGCGCGCCATGCGCCCGGGCACCCGGCTGGCCGCGCTGCTGTGCGCGGCGGCGGTGGCCTGCTGCCTGGCGCTGCCGCCCGTGGTGTTTGCGGTGTGGGACGGCATGCTGTTTGCCGGCACGCATCCCCGCGCCGACGCCGGGCAGGCCGAACCGCTGGGCGACGCCGCCCGCGCCAACCCCGCCGCCTGCCTGCTGTACAACTGTGCCCATCTGCTGGGGGTGGACCCCGCCCGGCCTTCCGGCGCGCCCGACCAGTGGCAGGCCCGGACGCCGGCCGGGCAGGACCTGGCCGACGCCAAAGCCCGCTGCGCCGCCGCGGTGGACAGCGCCGCCGCCCTGGGCCTGCTGGCCGACGCGGACGCCGCCCGCCTGCGGGCCGCGTTGGACGGCAGCGGCTATCTGCTGACGGCGCAGGACGGCCCCGCCGGCCTGACCGCCTACAGCCTGGCGCCCGGACCGGTCCCGGAAGAGCAGCCCGCCGACGCCGGCCCGGCCGACGCCCTGACCCTGACCCTGGCCCTGACGCTGACCGCCGACGGCCGGCCGGTGTATTTTTCCTGGCAGGACAGCGGCCGCACCGGCGATGCCGCCGGGACCGGCAGCCTGCTGGCGCCCGCGCTGGCGCTGCTGGGCGTGGACGAATTTACCGACTGGCAGCCGGTGGACTGGGGCGGCCGCCTGCCCGGCGCCGGCGAGACCGCCTACTCCCCCGCCGCGCAGCTGTATGTCAGCGTCAACACCGGCGGCGGGCTGACCGTCGGCGCGGCCAGCATGACGCCGGAACAGTTTGCCGCGCTGCTGGACTAACCGCTGTGTATCGATCGTTTGCTTTCGCTGTAACATTTTGACCGGAAAAGGGACTGATCGTATGAGACTTGCACCGCTCGCCGCGCTGGCGGCCTGCATCGCCCTGCTGTGCGGCTGCATGCCGCACGGGCAGGCGGCCGCCACACCGGAAACCGCCCAAACGCCGGCGCCCACCGCCGCAGCACAGCCTGAACCCTCCGCGCCGCTTGAGGGGGCGGAGGGCGGCATCCACCTGATCTCGGAACTGCTGGGCGGCCGCCGGTACGAGTACAAGACCTTCGATTACCAGCAGCCGGGCGGCGGCGCCATGGCGATGGGGCTGCTGACGGTCATCGACTGCGAGGCCGGGACAGCGCAGCCCCTCTGCCACCGGGACGGCTGCGCCCACGACCAGCCCGGCTGCTCGGCCTGGCTTACCCCGAACGATGGCAGCCTTATCACACTGGCCGCCGACGGCGATACCCTTTACCTGCTGCACGACGCGGTGGACGGTGACGCCTGGCTGGAAGCCCGCAGCCTGGCCGACGATACCACCCGCGTCCTTTGCACCCTGCCAAGGCTCGAAGCCGACCGGGAGTACGACTGGGCGCTGGCCGCGGCGGACGAGGGCACCCTTTACCTGAACGCCGCCAACTATCCCTCGGCGGTGGACTTCTCGGTCCCCCGCGAGGAGCAGGCCGCGGTGCTGGCCGTGGACAAGGTCAGCGGCGATGCCAGCCTGTGCACCAACCGGGAAACCCCGCCTGCAGGCAGCCCCCGCCCGGCAGACCAGCGGGTGGCCAACGCCGAGATCTTTGACGCGCAGGACGGCTTTCTGTATCTCTGGCTGGGTTTGAGCGGGGACGGCGCGGAGGTCTGGCGGCTGGAGCCTGCCACCGGCCTGTGGAGCATGACGGCGCGCTATACCCGGACGGGTTTCTGGCAGGAGGACGGGCTTTCCGGGTACGACAACCGGGTCGCCCCCGCCCGCGCCGGCCGCCAGCTGCCCGGCGGGCCGCTGGTGCACGTGGACGAGCAGGCAGGGACGCTTTCCGCCATCGACACGGCCACCGGGCAGGAGCGCACCCTATGCACCGGGCTGCCCCAGGCCGCCGGGCGCATTGCCAATTACGACGTGCAGGCCCTGCCCGGCTGGTATGTGGTCACGGTCCATTGGCTGGACTGGACCACCCAGCAGACAAGCTTCCGGCAGTTTTTGATCCCGGCGGAGGGCGGCAGCCCGGTGGAGATTTCCCTGGCCCAGTACAGCGCGCCCCGCGGCAGCCAGTCGGTGCATTTTTTGGACCAGTACGGCGGGCAGTTTTACTGCCAGTACGAGATCCGCGGCTCCGGCCCGCAGCCCGGCATAGACAAGGACGGCATGCCCTACACCTACGAGGCCTGGCAGCTGGTCTACGGCCTGCTGCCGGTGGAGGACGCCCTGGCCGGGCGCGGCAATTTTACCGAGCTGTACCTGGAATGACCCGGCCGTTTTTGCCCCCCTCCGCGGCGGATGCCCAGCAATTTCCACAATTTTTGACACAGGATTTTTACATCTTTGCCTTACAATCTTGTGACAAAATGGATACATCGCGGCGTTATTCTAAATGCAGCAGACAGGTCAAACACAGCAGAAAGACAAAACACAGGCACAGCCGGATGTGACGCCCGCCGGGGCAGGCCGCGCCGGGAACGGGATCGCCGGGATGCCCGGCCGCAGGATACAGGAGCGCAGGATGGACCATCGCACAGGACACAGCCCCGCACGGGCAAAAAACACCTATCACAGCACGGCGCGGCAGGCGCCGCCCCGCAGCCAGCCGGTGCCGCCCGTCCGCCCCGTGCCGCCGCCCCGCAGCCCACGGACCGGCCGTGCCCGCCCGCAGGCCGCGTCCAGCTATCGCCAGTATGCCGCCCGCCGGCGGCGGGGCTCGGCGCTGCGGCGGCTGATGTACCTGATGGCCGCGGTGCTTTTGGCCGGCGCGGTGTTTTTGGTGCTGAACGGGCCGGAACTGCTGCTGCCCGGCGCCGCCGAACCGGAAAGCCAGGCGGCCGCCGCGCCGGCGGACCCTGCCGGCACCGAACCCACCGGCTTTGTGGTGGCGGTGGACCCCGGCCACGGCGGCGGCGACCCCGGCACCGAGGGCCCCTATTTCAACGAGGACGAGATGACCTGGGAGACCGCCGAACTGCTGATGGACCTGCTGGAAGCCGACGGCCGGTTTGCCCCCTTCCTGACCACCGACGGCACCGAGTACGAGCGCCCCAGCCAGCGGGCCGCCAATGCGGCGGCCGGCGGGGCGCAGCTGCTGCTGTCTATCCACGGCAATTCCGGCGACGACCCCAACTATGCGGGCTTTGAGTGTTACCCCGTGCCGCCGGGCCGTACATACAACGCCGAGAGCCTGGCCTTTGCCCAGATGATCGCCGACCGCTTTGGCCAGACCGGCGAGCGGCTGCGGGGCGAAAACGGCGTGCGCTACATCTACTACGATGCCAACAACGAAAAGCAGATTTTTGAGGTCAGCGACACCACGGTGCACAGCGACCCCACCTTCACGCTGCTGGAAGAATGCGGCTGCCCCGCCGTGCTGGCCGAGCAGTGCTTTATCACCAGCCCGGAGGACGTGGCCGCCTTCGGCGACGAGGCCGGCCGCCAGGCCGCCGCCCAGATCTACTACGAGGCCATCTGCGAATGGTACGAGACCTACGTGGAGGCCGCCGGCAGCGATGCTTTGACCTGAGCCGCCGCGCTCCCCTGCCCCCCTGCAATGCAAGCAGCGCGGCTGCTTTCCCTTTTGCGTTGTGCCGGGTTCCTCGGCACGCCAACGCCCCCGCCCGTCCCGTTTTGAACCGGGACGGGCGGGGGCGTCTTGTTTTTGTGTTGGGGCCTGTGCCTGCGCCCGGCAGGTTCAGCCGCCGGCGGGGCCGGGGGCGTCCCCGGTGGTGCGGGGCAGCAGGTAGGGGGCAAAGCGGTGCAGATCGTCCACGCGGACGGTGCCGGCGTAGTAGACGCCCTCCGGGCGGTAGTCCTCGGCCAGCACGCTGCCGCGGCTGCGCAGGATGTCGGCCAGCGCCAGCTGGTCGTAGGGCAAAAGCACCTCGATGCGGCGCACGCGGGCGGCCAGGATCTCGTCCAGGCGGGTTTTCAGCGCGTCCAGGCCGCGGCCGGTGCGGGCGCTGGTCAGCAGGATGTCCGGGTCAAAGGGCACCGCGCCGGCCTTGTCGCATTTGTTGTAGACGGTCAGGCGGGGGATGCCGCCGCAGCCCAGCTCGTCCAGCACCTGGTCGGTCACGGCCAGCTGTTCCGGCGCGGCGGGGTCGCTGGCGTCGGCCACGCGCACCAGTACATCGGCAAAGGCGGCCTCCTCCAGCGTGCTCTTGAAGGCGTCCACCAGGTGGTGGGGCAGCCGGCTGACAAAGCCGACGGTGTCCACCAGCACCACGTCCAGGCCGCTGGGCAGCGTCAGGCGGCGGGCGGTGGGGTCCAGCGTGGCAAACAGCATGTCCGCCTCAAAGATCCCGGCCCCGCACAGGGCGTTGGTCAGGCTGGACTTGCCCACGTTGGTGTAGCCCACCAGCGCCACCACCGGCACGCCGCTTTTCTGGCGGGCGCGGCGGGTCTCGCCCCGGCGCTTTTCCATCTCCTTCAGGCGGCTTTCCAGCGTTTCGATGCGGCGGCGGATGTGCCGGCGGTCCAGCTCCAGCTTGGTCTCGCCGGCGCCGCGGCGGGCGCCGGCCCCGCCGCCACCGCCGCCGCCCTGGCGGCTCAGCACCTCGCCCAGGCCCTGCAGCCGGGGCATCTGGTAGCGCAAAAGCGCCAGCTCGGTCTGCAGTTTTCCCTCGTTGGTGGTGGCGCGGGAGCGGAAGATCTCCAGGATCAGCATGGTGCGGTCAATGACCTCCACCTGCAAGGCGGCGCTCAAATTGCGCAGCTGGCTGCCGGTCAGCTCGCCGTCAAAAACGGCGGCCTCGGCGCCGGCGTTCAGGCAGACCAGGCGGGCTTCGGCCACCTTGCCCTCGCCCAGCATGGTGGCGGCCTCCGGCGTCTGGCGTTTCTGCACCACGGCGGCCACCGCCTGCATATTGTTGGCCTCGGCCAGGGCGGCCAGCTCGTCCAGGCTGCGGGCGGCGTCAAACTTTCCCTGGTCCAGCGCCAGCAGCACCACCGGGACAGGCCCCTGCGGCCCTGCGGTGGCCATGGGGTCGGCCGCCGGTTCGGGCTGCCCGGCGGGTCCCATGCCGGGCAGATGGATCAGTTCACTCATACAAATTCCTCAAAAACTCCTCTGTCTGTGTGTTTCCGGGACTTTTGGGGCGGCCGGACGGCAGGGGCTGCCCGGCGCGCGGGCGGCGGGCCCTCAGCCCGGCAGTTCCACCTGGCTGCGCAGCAGAAAATAGGCCCGGCAGGGCACCGGCGTGCCGTCGAACTTGTGATAGGTCGCGTCGTGGTGGTAGGTAAAGCCGGCTTTCTGCATCACCGCGCCGGAAGCCACATTGTCGTTGGCGTGGCAGCAGCACAGCCATTTGCCCCGCACCGTGCCGAACCAGTAGTCCCGCACCGCGCACAGCGCCTCGGTGGCGTAGCCGCGGCCCCACCATTTGCGGCCCAGGCAGTAGCCCGGCTCCCAGATCTCGCCCAGGCGCTCGCAGGCGGCGGGCCAGCCGGGGTCGGCCTCGCCCCGCGCCAGGCTGATGGAGCCGATCAGCGCGCCGCTGACCTTTTCCTCAATGCCCCACTGGTAAAACTCCGGCTCGGCGTAATGCCCGGCCGCCTCGTTCAAATATTCGGCCGTCTCGGCCCAGCTGCGGTGGGGCTGCCAGCGCAGGTAGCGCGCCACCTCCGGGTCGCAGGCCCAGTTGCCGAACATCATCTCGGCGTCGTTGATGGACAGCGGCCGCAGCAGCAGCCGCCCGGTCTCCAGTATTTGTGTGCCGCAATGGCGCATGGCAGATCACCTCATACAATTCAACTTCCCGGTTTTTTGGGGGGATGGCGGGGCGTCCCCGGCCGCGTTACAGATTCCGCTGCACAAACCGCCCCACGCTCTCCATGGCCTGGGCGGCGCGGCGGATGGGCATCTGCTGGAACACATGCCAGCAGTCCTCGTAAACTTCCAGCGTCGAGTAGACGCCGGCCTCCTGCAGCTTGTGGTGCAAAAGCTCCGAGTCGGAGCGCAGGATCTCGTTGGTGCCCACCTGGATCAGCGTGGCGGGCAGGCCCCGCAGGTCGCCGAACAGCGGCGAGTAGCGGGGGTCGGCCCAGTCGGCGTCGGGTCCGGTGTAGGCCTGCCGCACCGCGGCGATATACTCGGCGGTGAGCATGGGGTCGATGTCGGCGCAGTCGGTGTGGGACAGGCCGGAGCAGGTCATGTCGGTCCAGGGGCTGAACAGCGCCAGCATCCGGGGCTGGCGGCGGCCCTGCTCTTTCAGGTTCAGGCAGAGCTCCAGCGCCAGGTTGCCGCCGGCCGAGTCCCCGGCCAGGATCACGTCCCGCGCGCCGAAGCCCTGGTACATCAGGTGATCCCACACCGCCTGCGCGTCCTGCACGGCGGCCGGGTAGGGATGTTCGGGGGCAAGGCGGTACTCGAACGAGAACACGTCGCAGCCGGTGGCCAGCGCCAGCTTGCTGGCCAGGATGCGGGCGTAGCCCAGCTGGCCGCAGGTGTAGCCGCCGCCGTGGCAGTACAGCACGATGTGCCGGCGGTCGTGGCCGAAGTCCAGGCGCACCCACTCGGCGGGGATGTGCCGCACCCGGACTTCCTGGGTGGTCACGCCGATGGCGGGGGTGACCAGCTTGGCGAACAGCTCCTGCCCGGCGCGCTGGCGTTCCAGGTCCTCCGGCGAGGTGGACCCGCCCGCCGACGCCACCGAGTGCACCGCCCTGATGGCGCGCATCATGGGGCCGAGCTGGCTTTCATCCTGGCCGCGCTGGGGGATCAGGGCTTTCAATGCCTGGGCCAGGCGGGAGGGAGTATCGCGATTTTTTTCTTCCGGCATAGCGGGTCCTTTCTGTTTTGCGGGGGTACTGGCGGCGGGGGCTGTTGGCGGGGGCGGCAGGGCGGCTGGCGTGCATCTGCCGCCAGGCCCTTTCGTAGGGGCCGATGCTTGCATCGGCCCGCCGACGGGCCTGGCGGGGGGCTGCCTCTTCCGCGTTATCTCCCGTTCCCGGCCGCAATGTAGGGCGGGCGATTTCGCCCGCCGCTTGAGGTGCGGCATCGCAGGGTTTGCAGGTCGATGCGAGCATCGTCCCCTACGGACGCATGGCAAGGCCCTGCCGGGGTTTGCGGGATACCTGTGGGGCAAGGCGGCAATGCCCCCCTCCGTCTGCGCCTTGCGGCGCATCCACCTCCCCTTGCAGGGGAGGCTTTTGGGAGACTGCCGTCTGAAAGGCTCCCCTGTAAGGGGAGCTGTCGGCGTCAGCCGACTGAGGGGTGCGGCGCCTTGCCTTGCCAATACCCTTCCGGGCCGCCGCAAGACCCCCGTCCACTCGCAACGCCTGCGTAGGGGCCGATGCTTGCATCGGCCCGCCGACGGGCCTGGCGGGGGGCTGCCTCTTCCGCGTTATCTCCCGTTCCCGGCCGCAATGTAGGGCGGGCGATTTCGCCCGCCGCTTGAGGTGCGGCATCGCAGGGTTTGCAGGTCGATGCGAGCATCGTCCCCTACGGACGCATGGCAAGGCCCTGCCGGGGTTTGCGGGATACCTGTGGGGCAAGGCGGCAATGCCCCCCTCCGTCTGCGCCTTGCGGCGCATCCACCTCCCCTTGCAGGGGAGGCTTTGGGGGATTGCCGCCCTATAAAGCCTCCCCTGTAAGGGGAGGTGTCGCCCCAGGCGACGGAGGGGTGCGGCACCCTTGCCCTGCCAGTATCCTTCCGGGTTGCCGGCTCTCCCTGCCGCCGCGTACCCGCGTAGGACAATGCCCCCTCCGTCGGCTTCACCGCTCCAATCACCGCAGCAGGGTCAGCCTCGACGCCATGCGGCCGCCGGCCTTTTACCCCAGCCGGGCCAGCAGCCGCACCCAGATGCTGCGCAGCAGCGGCGGGTGCGCGGCGGGGAAGCAGCACAGGCGGTAGACCTTTTCCCGCGGGGGGAAAGCCCCGCGCTTTGCATACCGCCGGTACAGCACCCGCAGCTGGCGGTTTTTGCCGCCCGGCAGGTGGAAGATGCACACCGGGTCGTTGCAGTAGTTGGTGGAGACAAAGTAAAACCGCGCCCCCACCCAGTAGCGGAAGATATAGGCGTTGGCCGCCCGCACCGGCCTGCCCGCCAGCAGGCTGCGGTAGGCCGCGGCGCAGGTGATGAACTCGTCGCCCTCGTGGGGGCGCAGGCCCTTTTCGTTCATGGTGCGGTAGACGCCGGCGCACTCGGCCATAAAATCAGCCAGGCGGGCGCGGCTGCCGGCGATCAGCTCGCCGCCAAAGTGGGTCAGCACCGGCTGCCCGCCGTACAGCCGGGCATAATTGCGGCTGATGGCCGCCGCCATGGGCTGGTTTGCCGCGTGGGGAACCTGGTACAAAAGCACCGCCTCGTCGGCTTCACGCCACAGGTCGGTGTAGGGGTACTGGGTGTAGGTGTCCACGTCCAGCAGCGCGCAGCGGGCGTAGGCGGTGTGGGCCAGCACCCACTCCATGGCGCACAGCTTGTAAAAGGCCAGCGACCATTCCAGCGCCGCGTCCACCCGGTAATGGTCAAAGGGGCAGTCCAGCACCTGCACGCCGGCGTCCGCCAGCTGAGCGGCGTAGGGCCGGGGCACCGGCGCATTGGTGACAAGCGCAACGTCGCAGTCGGGGTTGGCCAGTTTGGCGCTGGCCAGCGCCACCACGATGCACCGGTAGTAGGCGTCGCTGCCCAGGTTGGCGGCGTCGCCCTCCCGGTGGCCTTCCAGCGTGGCAAAAGCGCCGAAGATCAGGTTTTCCATGGTAGTATGCCCCTTTCGCGGGTGATCTTGTGTTCAGCGGCGCAGCAGGTCCTCTCTGGCGCTGCGGTACAAAAAGTAGGCGCCGTTTTTGGCATACCGCCAAAACTGCTTCGGCTCCCGCCAGATGCGGTAGGCCCATTCCAGCCCGGCTTTGCGCATCCATTCCGGCGCGCGGCGCACCTGCCCGGTCAAAAAGTTCAGCGCGGCGCCCACCGCCAGCACCCGCATGCCGTCCAGCCGGGCGGCGTGGCGGGCCACCCAGTAGTCCTGCCGGGGCGCGCCCAGCGCCACCCACAGGTAGTCGGGCTTTGCCTGCCGGATGCGGCGGATGTCCTCGGCCTCCTCCTCCGCGCTCAGCGGGCGGAAGGGCGGCGCGTGGGTGCCCGCAATGCACAGGCCGGGGTACTGCTGCGCCGCGGCCTGCCGCAGTGCGGCCAGGTTTTCCTCGGTGGTGCCGTAAAAGTAATGGCGGGCGCCGGTGTTTTGGGTGGCGGCCAGCACAAGGCGCAGCATATCGGGGCCGCTGCACCGCTGGATGTCCGCCAGCGCCGGGTCCAGCTTTTGGGCCCGTTTGACCACCGGCATGCCGTCCATGGCGCAAAGGCTCATGCCGTTGAGCACCTGGCGGTAGCTTTCGTCCCTGGCCGCCTGGGACAGGCTGGTCACCGGGGCAAAGGCGGCGGTGCGGCACTCGCCTGGCTGCAGCGGCGCGGTGATGGCCGCCAGCAGCTCGCCTTGCGTGGCGGCGCAGTACCGCACGCCAAACAGTGTGATGGTTCGCATATCGGTTCTCCTGTCCCGGCGCCCGGCAGGCGGCGTGGCCCGGCGGGCGCCGTATCGTGGGGCAATGCGGTCAGTGCCCGGCCAGGCCCAGGTCGTGCAGGATGTCGGCGCGGGTCTCCAGCGCCAGCTGGGCGATGCGCCCCACCCGGTCGGGCGTCATGTAGGGCGCCATGCCGCTGATGGAAAAGGCGCTGTCCGCCCGGCCGCCCGGCCCCGGTATGGCCAGCGCCACACAGCGGATGCCCGGCTCGTTCTCCTCGTCGTCGATGGCGTAGCCGCGGGTGCGCACCTGCGCCAGCTGGGAAAGCAGGCCGTTCAGGTCGGTGATGGTGTGCTCGGTCAGCTTGCGGGGCTGGCTTTGGCGCCAGATCTCCTCCACCTCGGCCCGCGGCAGGGTGGACAGGATGGCCTTGCCCACGCCGGTGCAGTACAGCGGGCTGCGCAGCCCCACCCGGCTGGACATGCGGCTGGGGCCGCTCTCGGTCTTATAGATGTAGACGATGTCCCTTGCGTCCCGGATGACCAGGTGCACCGCCTCGCCGGTGCGCTGGGCCAGCCGCTCCAGGTGCAGCTTGGCCACCCCCATAATGTCCATGCTGTTGACGATGCCGGAGGAAAGCTCGAACATCTTCAACGTCAGGCGGTAATGGCCGGTGACGCTGTCCTGCCGGGCATAGCCCAGCTGCACCAGGCTGGCCAGCAGCCGGTGGGTGGTGCTTTTGGCAAGGCCGGCTTCCGCCGCCAGCTTTTGCAGCCCAACCCCCGCCGGGTGGGCGGCCAGCACCTCGATGATGCCGAAAATGCGCTCGACGCTCTGCACGCCGCCCGGTTCGCGCCCGGTCTGCTCTGTGTCCATGGCGTTCCCTCCCCGCCGCGGCGCACCGTCCGCGCGCCAAAAATTAACAAAAAGTTCACATTTTCGTCTGTCCGCCCCGGCGGGCGGCAGTTCCGTATTACGGAACCAGTATACCAGCAAACCGGCGTTTTTTCAAGCCGATATCCCGCCCAGCGGAACATTGGCAAACAGCCAGGAAATTTTCCTGTTTCGTTGTGCAAAATTACCCGATTGACGCAGCCGCGCGCACTTTGTTATAATAGATTCAACCGAAAGCGGAACGGCGTTCCGCTTGATGGAATGGTAAACCAGTCTTGGTAAAAAAGGAGAATGTGGTATGAATCCTGTATTGGAGCGTATCTATCAGATCGGCATTGTGCCTGTCATCGCCTTTAACAGCGTGGACGAGGCGGTGCCCCTTTGCAAGGCGCTGGTGGCGGGCGGCCTGCCGGCTGCGGAGGTCACCTTCCGCACCGCCTGCGCCGAGGAGTGCATCAAGAAGATCCATGACGAGGTGCCCGAAATGCTGCTGGGCGCCGGCACTGTGCTGACCAACGACCAGGCCGACCGCGCCATGGCCGCAGGCGCCTCCTTCATCGTCAGCCCCGGCTTTGACCCCAACGTGACCAAGTACGTCATCGACAAGGGCGGCCTGATGATGCCCGGCACCGCCACCGCCGGCGAGATGAGCCAGGCCTACGCCATGGGGCTGGAGTACGTCAAGTTCTTCCCCGCCGAGGCCAACGGCGGCGTTGCCATGCTGAAGAACATGGCCGGCCCGCTGACCACCATGAAGTGGATGTGCACCGGCGGCGTCAACGCCAAGAACGTCAACGATTACCTGGGCTACGACCGCATCCTGGCCGTGGGCGGCACCTGGATGTGCAAGGCCGACAAGATCAAGGCCGGCGCCTGGGACGAGATCACCGCCATGTGCAAAGAGGCCGTGGACACCATGCTGGGCCTGGAGCTGGGCCACATCGGCATCAACTGCGCCGACGAGGCCGAGGCCGCCAAGACCGCCGAGATGCTGGGCGCTTTGCTGAGCATGGCCGTCAAGCCCGGCAACTCCAGCATCTTTGTGGGCAACAAAGAGTTTGAGATCATGAAGAAGCCCGGCCGCGGCACCCATGGTCACATCGCCGTCAAGTGCAACAACGTCGACCGCGCCATCTTCCACCTGGGCCAGCGCGGCGTCAAGTTCGACCTGGATTCCAAGGTCGTCAAGAACGGCAAGACCACCGCCGTCTACATGGCGGACGAGATCGCCGGCTTTGCCATCCATCTGGTGCAGAAGTAAGCCTGCCCCGCCCCCTTTGGTCCCCTGCCGGCGGCCGGCCGGCAAATGAATAGAATAAGGAGAGACAACTTCATGAAAGTCGTTACTTTTGGCGAACTGATGGTCCGTCTGCAGCCCTTCAACTACGAGCGTTTCGTCCAGGCCAACAGCCTGGAGTTCACCTTCGGCGGCGGCGAGGCCAACGTGGCCGTGTCCCTGGCGAACTACGGCGTTGACGCCGCCTTCGTCACCAAGCTGCCCGCCCATGCCATCGGCCAGGCGGCCATCAACAGCCTGCGCCGCTACGGCGTCGATACCACCAAGATCGTCCGCGGCGGCGACCGTGTGGGCATCTACTACAACGAGAAGGGCGCTTCCCAGCGCGGCTCGGTCTGCATCTACGACCGCGCCAACAGCGCTATCCAGCTGGCCCAGCCCTCCGACTTCGACTGGGACAAGATCTTCGAGGGCGTCGACTGGTTCCACTTCACCGGCATCACCCCGGCTCTGGGCGAGAACGTGGTGGAGATCTGCCGCCAGGCCTGCAAGGCTGCCAAGGCCCACGGCGTCAAGATCAGCTGCGACCTGAACTACCGCGGCAAGCTGTGGACCCGTGAGCAGGCCCGCGCAGCCATGAGCAAGCTGTGCGAGTACGTGGACGTCTGCATCTCCAACGAGGAGGACGCCAAGGACGTGTTCGGCATCGAGGCCGAGGCCACCGACATCTACGCCGGCGAGATCAACCGCGAGGGCTACAAGAGCGTCGCCAAGCAGCTGGCCGACAAGTTCGGCTTTGAGAAGGTGGCCATCACCCTGCGCGAGAGCCACTCTGCCTTTGACAACGGCTGGAGCGCCATGCTGTACGACGTGGCTTCCGGCGAGTACTGCTTCAGCAAGAAGTACGACCTGCACATCATCGACCGCGTGGGCGGCGGCGACAGCTTCGGCGGCGGCCTGATCTACGCCCTGCTGAACGGCAAGAGCACCCAGGACGCTGTCGAGTTCGCGGTGGCGGCTTCCGCCCTGAAGCACTCCATCGAGGGCGACTACAACATGGTCACCGTCGCGGAGGTCGAGAAGCTGGCCGGCGGCGACGGCTCCGGCCGCATCCAGCGGTAAGCGCCGGGCGGCTGTTCCGCGCCCCGCAGACTGAGTTTTCCCCGTTTACGGTTTACCTTCCATAAAAGAGAAAGCGACGGTTTTGCGCCGTCGCTTTTTCTTTTGCCCCGTCGCTTTTTCTTTTGCCCCCTCCCGCCATTTTTGAGACGTCCAAAATTCCTCATTTCTCATTTTCTTGACACCCTCTCCCCCGCCGCGGTACAATAGGGCCGGATTTTCCCGCTCTGCCGCGCGGACTCCTGCCCCTGCCGCCCCAAACGAAAGCGAGGTTGCCCCATGACCCATTCCCACCGCCGCATCCGCGGCATGGTGCTGTGCGCCCTGTTCACCGCCCTGACCGCCGTATGCAGCCAGATCGCCATTCCCACGCCCTGGGGCGTGCCCATCAACCTGGCGCTGTTTGCCGTCTACCTGGCCGGCGCCATGCTGGGGCCGGTGCGGGGCTTTGTCAGCCAGCTGGCCTTTCTGGCGCTGGCCGCCTTTGGCGTGCCGGTGCTGGCGGGCTTCCAGGGCGGGCCGGCGGCGGTGTTCGGCCCCACCGGCGGCTACGTCATCGGCTACCTGGCGGCGGCGCTGGTGGTCGGGCTGCTGGCCGGCCGCTTCGGCCGCACGGCGCCCCGGCTGTGCGGTTATATGGTGCTGGGCTGCGCGGCCTGCTACCTGTTCGGCACGCTGTGGTTCATGGTGCTGATGCAGATGGACTTTTTCGCGGCGCTGGCGCTGTGCGTGGCTCCCTACCTGCCCTGCGACGCGGTCAAGATCGCGCTGGCCGCCGTGCTGGTGCGGGCGCTGGACCGCCGCCTGCCGGACCTGCGCCGGTGATCGCCACAGCAACCCTAAAAACGGCTGCGCTCCGCTAAAGCGGAGTGCAGCTTTTTTGCGCCGCGTCCTGTAACTTTTTGCGCCCCGGCCCGCCTTGCCAGCGGGGGCCGCGGATGGTATAATGGGCACAGATACCGCACCCAGGGGCATGCCGCCCCGCGCCAGAATAGAACCGCGCAGAAAGGAGCCGCCCCATGCCCACTTCCAAACGCCCCGCGGGGGGCAGCCGGCGCAGCAGCCCGGCCCGCCGCAGCGCGCCCAAACGCCAGGCCCGGCCCGCGCCGGCCCCCGCCCACATGCCGGACAGCCGCGCCCGCGCGGCAGGGTCCCGCCGCTTTTTTGCCGTGATGGTGCTGGTGCTGTGCGTCGCCGCGGTGGTGCTGTGCGTAGTGGCTGCGGCCCGCCTGACCGGCCTTGCGGACGGCGGCGCGCCCGCCGTGACCGGCGTCACCACCGACGTGACCTTTGCCTCGGCGCGCGGCACCAACCTGCACGCCACCATCACCCTGCCCGACTACCTGGCCGACGAGGATACCGCCAACGACGCCGACGCCCCGCTGGTGGTCATGTGCCACGGCTTTACCGGCAACCGCGGCGGCGACGGCCATTTCCAGCCGCTGGCCGACACGCTGGCCGCCAGCGGCATTGCCAGCATCCGGGTGGACTTTGCCGGCAACGGCGAAAGCGAGGAGCCTTTTACCGCCTACACGCTGCAAAGCATGTACGACGATATCGAGTCCGCCATCAGCTATATGCGGGGCGCCTACCCCATCACCCAGGTGGGGCTGCTGGGCCACAGTATGGGCGGCCGGGTGGTGTCGCTGCACCTGAGCGAAAGCATCGCCGCCGCCGCGCTGTGGAGCCCTGCCAACGGCAACGGCCTGAACGGCCTGGAGTTCATCGACCACGACGCCAACAACCTGGAATCCATGCGCCAGGCCGCCGTGGAGGCCGGCAGCTACGACGTGTCCGGCTGGAACGTGACCATCAGCGCCGACTTTGTCAACCAGATGGACACCAGCCACCCCTGCGACTTTATCCGGGAATACACTGGCGCGCTGCTGGTGGCCTTTAACGGCGGCGACACCGAGCTTTTGAGCCAGACCACCATCGACGACACCCTCCAGGCCGCCAAGGACCGCGGGACAGACTTTGTCGACCTGTCCGGCCAGTTTGCCAACGCCAACCACAACTACCAGTCGGCCGCCGGCGACGAGGCCGAGACCGCCGCCATCAGCGAGAGCATCGAGGGCCAGACCGCGCAGTTTTTCATCGACGCGCTGCTGCCCGCCGACGATGCCGCCGCCTGACGCCCGCAGAAAGGACGCCCCATGAAATGGATCGCTGTCGATTACGGCGAGGCCCGCACCGGCCTGGCCGAGTGTGACCCCGGCGAGGTCATCGTCACCCCCATCACGCCCCAGATCGAGGAAAAAAGCATGAACAAGGCTGCCCAGGCCGCCGCAGACGCCGCCAAAGCGCGGGCCGCCGGCGGGCTGGTGGTGGGCCTGCCCAAAAATATGGACGGTACCGAGGGGCCCCGCGCCGGCAAGTGCCGCCGCTTTGCCGCCCGGCTGGCCGGCGCCGCCGGCATGCCGGTGGTATTGTGGGACGAGCGCCGCACCACTGTGTCGGCGGCGGCCATCCTGTCCGGCAACGAGGTGTTCGGCCAAAAACGGAAAGCGCGGCTGGACTCGGTCTCGGCGGCGGTGATTTTGGAAAGCTGGCTGGCCTGGCGCCGCCAGCACCCCGGCGAGGCCCCGCCCGACACGGTGCAGCCCGCCCCCGCCGAATGACCGCCCGCCGCCAACACCAAACACAAAGGGAGGATCGCCATGGAATCCGCACGCATCCCCAACCATGTGGCCATCATCGTGGACGGCAACCGCCGCTGGGCCCGCCAGCGCAGCATGATCGCCTCCATGGGCCACAAGGCCGGCTTTGAACGCCTGAAAGAGATCTGCCGCCACGCACTGACCATCCGGGAAGTAAAGGTGCTGAGCCTGTATGTCTTTTCCACCGAGAATTTTGCCCGTGACGCCAAGGAAGTGGGCTACCTGATGGACCTGTTTGCCAACAACTTCCGCACGCTGGCCGACGAGATGAACGAGCAGGACTGCAAGGTGCTGTTCAGCGGCCGGCGCGAAGGGCTGCAAAAGCGGGTCTGCGACGCCATGGACTACATGATGGACCTGACCAAAAACAACAAGCGCGGCATCGTCAACTTCTGCCTGAACTACGGCGGCCACGCCGAGCTGACCGACGCCATGCGGGCCATCGCCGCCGAGGTGCAGGCCGGGACGCTGTCCCCCGCCGACATCACCGAGGAGACCATCCAGCACCACCTGTACCACGACCTGCCGCCGGTGGACCTGCTGATCCGCACCAGCGGCGAGCTGCGGCTGTCCAACTTTTTGCTGTGGCAGGTGGCCTACGCCGAGTTCTACGTCACGCCCACCCTGTTCCCCGACTTTACCAACGACCAGTTCGACGCCGCCCTGGCCGCATACGGCAGCCGGGACCGGCGCATGGGCGGCGACACCAAGGCGAAATAAGGCGGCCCGCCGCCCCAAGGGAGAGTGACCCCCATGAACCAGGCTGTCAACACGGTGCGCCAGCGGCTGCTGGCCCTGCAGGATACCGGGTACCAGGCGTTCCAGGCCAAGCTGATGCCCACGGTGGACCCGGCCACGGTCATCGGCGTGCGGATGCCGCTTTTGCGCCAGCTGGCGCGGGAGCTGGCCGCCACGCCGGACGCCGCGGCCTTTATGGCCGACCTGCCCCACCGCTACTACGAGGAAAACACGCTGCACGGGCTGCTGATCTCCCGCATGAACGACTATGCGGCGGCGGTGGACGCGCTGGAGCATTTTCTGCCCTGCGTGGACAACTGGGCCACCTGCGACTGCATCAGCCCGCGGGCGTTTGCCCGGCGCCCGCCCCAGCTGCCGGGGCAGCTGCACCGCTGGATGGCCGACCGCCGCCCCTACACCGTGCGGTTCGGCATCGGCATGCTGATGCAGTTTTACCTGGACGACGCTTTCCGCCCCGAATACCTGGACTGGGTGTCCGAGGTCCACAGCGAGGAATACTATGTCAACATGATGATCGCCTGGTACTTTGCCACCGCCCTGGCCAAGCAGCCGGATGCCGCGCTGCCGGTGCTGCAGCAGAACCGCCTGTCCCCCTGGGTGCACAACAAGACCATCCAGAAGGCGGTGGAAAGCTACCGCATCCCGCCCGAACAGAAAGCTTACCTGCGCACGCTGCGCCGCAAAAACGGCTGACCGGGGCGCGGCCGCCCCGCCCTTGGCCCGCAAACGCCGCGCCTGCCCGCAAAACCAAACGATCCCCGCCGCAGGGCCCCGTATCCGGGGGCCCTGCGGCGGGGATCTTGCATTTTGCGTTCGGGGATATCCGCTGGTTCCGGGCGGGGGCCTGCCTGTTACACCGTCTCGCCGGCGCTGCGGCGCAGCTGGTCGATCATCTCCATCACAGCCAGGGTGCGGCGGCGGGCCTCGGCCTCGCCGGCACGGTCGTTCTCGGCGATCATGCGGGCAAAGGCGTCAAACTCGTAAGCCATGCGGTGGCGGGTCTTGCGGGGGCCGTCGGTGCGGGCGCCGCTGCCGCGGACGCCGCCCAGCACGCTGTACACCGCGGGCAGGGCGTTGGTGCCGCCCTCCACCGTCAGGCAGCCGCCGGGGCCCTGGATGGTACAGCCCTGGGCGCTCTCGGAGTCCTTGGCAGCCAGGCAGGCGGCCGAAAAGCCGGGGTAATGCAGCACCGCCAGACCGGCGGTGTCCACGCCGTTTGCGCCCCGGCTGGGGAAATACTCGCACCGTTCCGGCATCCCCAGCAGCCCCCACAGGTAATGCAGGTTGTAAACATTCATGTCGTACAGCGCGCCGCCGCTGCAGGCCGGGTCAAAGGTGGTGTTCCAGATGCCGGCCAGGTAGTCGTCGTAGCGGCGGCTGCGGGCGCAGAAACTGGCCATCACGCCGCGCACCGGGCCGATCTTGGGCAGCTCCTGCTGCAAAAACGCATACTCCGGCAGGTAGGGGGTGGTGATGGCCTCAAAGATCATCACGCCCTTGCTGTCCGCCAGGGCAAACAGCTCCCGCGCCTCGGCGGCGGTGGCGGTAAAGGGCTTTTCCAAAATCACATGGTAGCCCGCCGCCAGCACCCGCTTTGCGGTGGAATGGTGCAGATGGTTGGCGGTGCCGATGTACACCGCGTCAAAGCCGCCTTCGGCCAGCAGGGCGGCCTCGTCGGTGCAGACGCGGCCGATGCCGTACTGCGCGGCCCAGGCTTCGGCCTTGGGGGCGCTTTGGGGGCGGCAGCACAGGGCGGCCACCTCAATTTGTGGCATATCGCCCAGATTTGCCAAAAACTCATCCACAATGCGGCTGGTGGAAATGACGGCCAGTTTCATGGGGGTACCTCCTTGCTGGGTCATGGGCTGCCGCCCGGTCAGGAGCGGCAGGGTCAGGGGCAGCTGCCTGCCCCGCGGAAAAGCCGGCAAAGGGCGGCGTTCAGATCACGCCGAAATGCCGCAGCGCGCGCTCCACGCCGTCCTCGTCCACGCCGGCGGTAACGTAGTCGGCGGCGGCCTTCACGTCGTCCCCGGCGTTGCCCATGGCCACGCCGACGCCCGCATAGCGCAGCATATCGATGTCGTTGCCGCCGTCGCCGAAGGCCATGCTCTCCTCCCGCTTCAGGCCAAAGCGTTCCAGCATTTTGCCCACGCCCACCGGCTTGCCGCCGTCGGCGGGGATGATGTCGGCAAAGCAGGGGTTCCAGCGGACGGCCCTGCAGCCGGGCAGGTGGGCCAAAAACTCGGCCTCCTGCTCGGCGGGCAGGTAGGCGCTGAGCTGGTAGGTGGTGTGGGTCAGCGCGCGGACGGGGTCGTCCACCGGCTCCTGATCGACGGTGCCACCCAGCATGGCGTACAGGTCCAGCACCTGCTGGCTGACACGGTTGAGATAGCCGTAGTCCAGCTCCACAAAGCTGCAGGCCAGGCCGGACTGTTCCAGCCAGGGCAGCAGCTGCCGCAGAGAGGCGGTGGGGATGCTTTTTTCGTAGAAGGGGCCTGTCTCGTCGGTGCAGTACTGGCCGTTCATGGCCACAATGCCGTCAAACCGGAAGTCCGCCAGCGTGTCCAGAAAGGCGGTCTGGGCCGGCGGACGGCCGGTGGCGATGAACACCTTGACGCCGTTTTGCCGCAGCGCCTGCAGCGCCCGCCGCGTTGAGTCAGGGATGGTGTGGGTGGTAAAGCTGACCAGCGTACCGTCGATATCAAAAAAGACTGCCTTGACCATAGCGGACACGTCCTTTCGAGCGGGAAAAATGAGGAACTAGGAATGAGGAATTTTGGTGCGGCCTTTGGCCGCGGGATAAAAACGGCAGCGTGCGGCGATGCCGGGCGGATGCGCGGCAAGGGGGCGAAAGCGGCCGGGGCAGCGGTCCCGCGGGGGCGGGCCTGCCCGATGATGTCCCGGATGCGCCCGGCGCCCATATAAGCGGACCCGCGCAGGAGCAGGCTTACTCCCCTTTCAGGTTGCGGCCCATCAGGGCGTCCACGGCGTCGCGGGCGGCCATTTTGCCGGAGAGGATGGCGTCCACCACATCCACGATGGGCATTTCCACCTTGTACTTTTTCTCCAGGCGCCTGGCGGCAGGCAGCGCGTTGATGCCCTCCACCACCTGGCCCACCTCCTTTTTTGCCTCCTCGGCGGCGGCGCCGCGGCCGATCAGCATACCGGCGTGCAGGTTGCGGCTGTGCATGCTGGTGCAGGTCACGATCAGGTCGCCCATGCCGGAAAGCCCGGCAAAGGTCTCGGGCCGGCAGCCCATGGCGATGCCCAGGCGGCTGAGCTCGGCGTTGCCGCGGGTGATCAGGGCAGCCTTGGCGTTGTCGCCGTAGCCCAGCCCCATGGCGATGCCCACCGACAGCGCGATGACGTTTTTGATGGCGCCGCCCAGCTCGGTGCCCAGGCGGTCGGTGTTGGTGTAAACGCGGAAATTGGGGTTGGTAAAGATCTTCTGCACCGTTTTGGCGTCGGCCACATCCATTGCCGCCGCCACAATGACGGTGGGCAGGTCGCGGGCCACCTCCTCGGCATGGGTGGGGCCGGACAGCGCCACCACACGGCAGTGCCCGTGTCCGGGGGCTTTGGCCAGCTCGTCCTCGATCACCTCGGACATGGTCATCAGCGTCTTTTCCTCCATGCCCTTGGCCACGTCCACGATCAGCTGGCCGTCCGGCATATGTGCCGCCGCCTTTTTTGCGGTGGACCGCACAAACACCGACGGCACCGCAAACAGCAAAAGGTCCTTGCCGGCGCAAAGCTCGGCCATGTCGGCGGTGTAGTGCATGCTTTCCGGCAGCTCCATACCGGGCAGGTTGGGGTGCCGGCGGGTGGTGCGCAGCGTTTTCAGCTCGTCGGGCAGGGCGCTCCACACGGTCACGTCCCTGCCGTTCACGGCCAGCATGCGTGCCAGCGCGATGCCCCAGGTGCCCGCGCCCAAAACTCCAATTTTCGTCATGGAAGTCTCCTTCTTCTATACGATCGCCGGGGCTGCCGGCGGGGTGGTTTCAGCGGATGATGCGGTGCGGCCGGCCCAGCAGCCGCTGCCAGAAAGTGGGCGGCCGGCGGTCGGACGGCAGGTTCAGCTCCACCACATACCGTTCGAACCCGTTGACGATGCGGGTCTTGCCGTAAAGATGCTCCCTCGGGACATTGGCCCCGTAGCTCAGGTGCACATGGCCGTGCAGCATCAGCGGCGGGGCGTAGGCGTCCAGCAGGTCGCGGAAAGCCGCAAAGCCCCGGTGGGGCAGGTCGCTCAGGTCGCCGCAGCCCCGCAGCGGGGCGTGGGTGACCAGCACGTCAAAACCGCCCATGCGGTCGATACGGCCGCGCAGCCGCTTGATGCGCTTACGCATCTGGGTCTCGGTGTACTGCCAGCTGCCGGGGCGGTAGCGGCAGCTGCCGCCCAGCCCCACAAAGCGCACGCCGTGGTAGCTGAACACCTGGTCGTCGATGCAGACCGCGCCGCCGGGCGGCTTGCGGTCGTAGGCCTCGTCGTGGTTGCCGTGGACATAGATCACCGGCACATGGGCCATGGTGGCCAGAAAGCTGACATAGTTGGCGTCCAGGTCGCCGCAGCTGACGATCAGGTCAATGCCCTTGAGTTTTTCCGGTGCAAAGTAGTCCCACAGCCCCTTGGATTCCTCGTCGGAAACGGCCAAGATCCTCATAGCTCGCCGGCCTCCCTGGGCAGGCGTTCCCGGTGGATGCCCTGCACCCGGTACATGGGGCGGGCTTCCTCGGTCAGCTCGTCATATTCGGGGATATGGCCCTCCACCGCGTCGCACAGCCAGTCCATGTGCAGGATCTCCTCCGGAGAAAAGCCGTGCAGGCCGTCGTTTTTCAGGCTGCCGTCCTGGGCGACGATGCGGGTGGCAAAAAGGTCGATGGCGCCGGAGATGATGCCGCTGCGCAAAAGCGACGCCAGGTGGCGCAGGTCATGGGGCAGCTCGCGGCTGAACAGCACGTCGATGACGCCGCTGTTCATGCCCCACCAGTAGTTGACCACCTTGCCGTCGGTGCCGGATTTTTCCTTGTTCCAGCTGCCGTCCAGCACGCTGCGCACCACATGCTCGTAAAACTGGCCCCAGTGCCAGAAGGGGCTGGCCAGGTCCTGCAGCACGCCGCCGGGCTTGATCTGGAAGATGCCGTACTCGTGGCTGGGATGGCCGGGGGCCGGGGTGTCCCGCCCCGAAATGACGGTGATGCCCTTGGCGGTGAACACCTTGAGGGGGTCGCCGGGCAGGCAGGTCCACTGCACCTCCACCTTGACGCGGGGGTTGGTCATGCGGGCGCCCAGCGCAAAGGCGTTGATATCCGCCGGCATGCCCAGCATGGGGTAGCTGGCCACAAAGCCCACCCGGTCGTTGGCCGCCATGGCGCCGGCAATGGCGCCGGTGATGAACTTGGCCTCGTAAATGCGGCTGTAATAGGTGCGGATGCTGGCGTAGGGCAGGTCCATCGAGCAGTTCAGGATGCGCACCTCCGGGTGGCGCACCGCGGCCCGCAGGCTGGCGGCCGCCAGCTTGGGCGTGGTGGTAAAGATCAGCGTGGCGCCGTCGGCAATGGCCTGCTCGATCAGCTGCACGTCGTTTTTGCCCTGCTCGGCGCCGTTGTAGACGGCGGTGGTGACCTGGCCGGCAAACACCTGGTCCACCTGGGTGCGGCCAAACTCGTGGGCGTTGGTCCAGGTGCTGGTGGCGGGGCTGCGCTCATTGACAAAGGCCACCTTGAGGGCGGCGGTCCCGGCCGGGCGCTTGACCGGCAGGATGCGCTGCAAAAGCGGCTTTTCCGGCGGGGCGGCGGGGCTGGTGCTGACCTGCTTGGCGTCGGGGCGCTCCAGCGCCAGCACGTCGTCCCAGGCGGCGTCCAGCTTGGCGGCCAGGCCGGCGGGGGTGTCGTCCAGCAGGGTCTGGTAGTCGTACAGCTGCAGCAGCACCACCAGCACGTCCCCGGCCGAAAGCCGCATCCGGCTGCCGCCATGGTCGCGGTAGGCCTCGCCCACGCGGGTCAGCAGCGAGCGGATGTTGGCGCGGTCGTCGTCGGTCCATTCCTCCTGGGCCTTTTTGCCCATGGCGGCCTGCAGCTTGGCATAGCCGCCCTCCTGCGCCAGCTGCACCTCGTATATGCCGCTGAGGGCGTAAAACGCCATAAAGTCAAAGTAACGGCGGATGTCCGGGTTGTCGGCATACTGGGGCACCACGCGGATGACGCTGGCGGTCACATTGGCCGCGCCGAAATGCTTCAGCACGCTGACCCGCTTGTTGCCCTCCTGCACGTAAAACCGGCCCAGATACTCGTAGCAGCGGATGGGGTCGCGGATGCCCTCCTCCACGTGGGCCATGCACAGGCTGATCCACTTGGCGGCAAACTCGGTCTCGGCCCCCAGCAGCGGCATAAAATTGAAGGAGAACGCCGCGGTGCGGCCGGCCGTCTTGGTGCCCACCACCTGTGCCAGCGGCACCTCCACAACGCCAAGGGGCAGCTGTGCCTCCACCCTGGCGTTCTGCAGGATATCGTCCAGCACCGGCAGGTACGGGTAACGCCCCGCCGCAATAGCCTCGCGGTATTCGCGCTGGCCGCGGCGCCGGGCCTGGTTGTATTGTTCGGCAGCTTCATTGCGGGTCATAGTCTGCGCCCCCTGTCTGTTGTAAACCACGTTGCCGCGGCCGGCGGATGCCGCCGCGAAAAAAGGACCCCGCCGGCCAGGCGCGCCCACAAGAAAACGGGGTACCCGGTTTCTTACGCTGCCGTCGACCGCGGGGTCTTTCGGGATCTTTACTTGCCGACCTTTTCTTTCAGGCGGCCGCTGGCCTTAAAGCCGGGGATGGCGGTAGGCTCCAGCTGGCTGGCCACCTTGGTCTTGGGGTTGGTAAAGCTCTTGGTGCGGCGCTGGCGCATCTCAAAGCGGCCAAAGCCGGCAATGGTGACCTTTTCGCCCTGCTTGAGGGTCTCGCCGATGGTGTCGAAAATGCCGTTCATCACGATCTCGACCTCGCTGGCGGAAAAACCGGTGTCGCCGGCAACTTTGGTAATCAATTGCGATCTTGTCATAATCTGTTTCCTGCTCCCTGAATCCATCTATATTCTGCGCCTTGCGCGCAGGATGCGGGCTGCCCTGCCGCCCATACGGGCACAGGGACGCCGCGCTGCAAATTAACGTATTTCATTATAGAAAAAATTGTGCAGTACGGCAAGTATTTTTTTGCAAAAAGAGCGTCGCCCGGCAAAAAATCGTCATTTCAGATAAAATCATTTCAGGCAGGGGTCCGCTTTTCTGTGTTTTGCAGGTTGCCAAAACTTGAACATTGTGCTCAAAGATGGTTTTGCGGGAGCGGCGGCGGCAGGCTTATGCTTTTTTGCGATGCAGCGTGCTGATGTCCACCAGCTTGATGCGGCTGACGTCGTGGTCGCCGCGCAGCGCGTCCACCAGCACACGGGCGGTGTCCAGCGCGGTGATGCAGGGGATGGACAGCTCGGTGGCCTTGCGGCGGAACTTGACGCTGTCGCGGTGGGGGTCACGACCGTGGGGGCTGGTGGTGATGATGTAATCCACCAGGCCGCTCTCCAAAAGGTCGATGACGTTGGGGCGCTCGCCGCTCATCTGGCGGACGGTGCTGCAGGGGATCATCTGGCTGTTCAGGTAGCGGGCGGTGCCGGGGGTGCCGTAGATCTTGTAGCCGTAGTCGTGCAGCTTCCAGGCCAGGTCGGCGGCCTCGGCCTTGTCGCTGTCCTTGACCGAGATGATGACGCAGCTGCCGGGGCCGGGGCGCTTGAACTGGTAGCCCGCGCCCACCAGGCCCTTGAGCATGGCCTCGTGGAAGGTGGGGGCGATGCCCAGCACCTCGCCGGTGGACTTCATCTCAGGGCCCAGCATGGTGTCCACGCCGTGCAGCTTTTCAAAGCTGAACACCGGCACCTTGACGGCGGTGTAGGGGCTTTGGCCGTCCCGCCACAGGCCGGTGCCGTAGCCCATGTCCTTGAGCTTTTCGCCCAAAGAGCAGCGCACCGCCAGATCCACCATGGGCACGCCGGTGACCTTGCTGATGTAGGGCACGGTACGGCTGGACCGGGGGTTGACCTCGATGACATAGACCTTGCCGTCCTGCACCGCGTACTGCACGTTGACCAGGCCCACCACCTTCAGCTCGCGGGCAAAGCGGCCGGTGTAGTCCACCAGCGTGTCGATGACCTTCTGGGGGAAGCTGTAAGGCGGGTAGACGCTGATGGAGTCGCCGGAATGGATGCCGGTGCGCTCCACATGCTGCATGACGCCGGGGATCAGGTAGTCCTCGCCGTCGCAGATGGCGTCCACCTCGCACTCGGTGCCCAGGATGTACTTGTCCATCAGCACCGGGTGGCTCATGTCCACGTGGGCGGTGATAACGCCCATATACTCGATGACGTCGGCGGAGTTGTAGGCCACGATCATGTTCTGGC